>TARA_R110000744_G_scaffold201279_1_pt1 | contig 14106 bp, 12 predicted proteins | sample TARA_R110000744 | Tara Oceans TARA_R110000744 (sample SAMEA4398083) | marine metagenome | biome: Polar Biome; feature: [DCM] deep chlorophyll maximum layer (ENVO:01000326); material: water (ENVO:00002006), including particulate matter (ENVO:01000060) such as... | depth 36 m | reverse complement strand
GCCTTACAAGCAGGGGGTCACTGGTTCGAATCCAGTAGGGCCCACGTAGTAAAGACAAGGCTTCGCAGAAATGCGGGGCCTTTCTTTTTTGGCAGGGGTGAAACAAGGGTGAAACAAATATTTTTTGCATATATCTTCTTATCTTCATAAACGGCTCTCATGCGGTTATGAAATCTTCTACTAAAAATACGATTATTTCGCTTTTCCGGCGCATCGACAAAGCGGTTTTCGATATGCATCGAAAAGGCAGGGCATGGAAAACGAAGAAAGTTCCGCACTGGATCGTACTGGTCTTAGGGTTGGTATTATATCTATTGGTACTTTGGTTGTTGTGGCCGTTCCTGTCCGCTCAGGGAATACCCTACCTCAATTATTTTGGTTTTTTCTTGTTACTGGTTTTTACCATAGTGTTTTTGGTATTGTCTAAAATCTACGTTTCGCAGCTCCTGAACTATAAAAGCCCCTATTCAGTTCGAAAGGAAAGAACAGGCGCGAGGGAGGATGATAGGAGATATAGGGCACCTTTACGATTCGATCAGCTGGTCCATAAGATCGATTATGACAACTCGGACCTTTTTCAGGACTACTTAAAAACGAACCGGGAGGACTTCTCAAAACTCCTGTCGGGAAACCAAGTCCCCGAGAAATTGACTTGGCTTCCCTTGACCGATAGGAAACTACCCAACTTTCGCCTTTTTTTCGAGTTTCTGAACCATATCTCCGACGAGAACTTAGAAGGGTACTATGGGGAAAATCTTTTACGTCTATGCACATATATCACCCAAAATTTTAAATCGAAGGACAACGAATGGTCGGTAAAGCAACTTCAAAAGGCACATTCGGGTTGGAAAAACTGCAATCCCAAACGACGTATGGATCTGAAAATCGATATCGAAAACCACCTTGTATTTATTGGTCGATCATAATATGAAAAGGAAAGTAAAGAAAACAGCGGAAGCCTTTCCCTTACTTGATTTGCTGCGTTAACGTACCCAAATTGCTTTCAAATAGTTCCATGTACAAATCATGGAAAACAAGTGAAAACTTAAAGTGAAAGCATTATGAACAAACAGAACTCCTCCCTTGTACGATTACTCCTAGATAAGATAGACCACCTGGACGAGGCGGCCCTGGTAAAGAAAAAGGTATTTAATGTCACCAACCTACAGATGTATACCGGTTGGAGCCTTTCCAAGATCTATAAGCTCACATCGGCGAGGTTGATCCCTTTTTCAAAGCCGACCAATGGGTCACTGTTCTTCGATCGCGAGAAAATAGAGGAATGGCTGCTTCAAAACCCTTCCTATGGCGAAGCCGAACTCGAAGAAAAAGTGAATGCCCATTTGAAAAGACACCATCAGGGTAATTCATAAGAAAGCACTATGAAAGCCAGCGATAGAAACTTTCAGGGTATATGGATTCCCAAACGGATCTATTTGAATACAGAGGTCAATTGGTATGCCAAGATCCTATTTCTGGAGATCCACAGTTTTACGGAAGACGGAAAAGAATGCTACATGTCCAACAAGTACATATCCTCTTTTCTAAAAATTTCCGAACGGCAGGTCTCCAGATACATTAGCGAACTAAAGACAGTCGGCTGGATAGCCGAGGTCTCTTTTGACGGAAGAAGGCGGTTCCTTAAAAGCACATTGGAGTTCAGCTTTCGAACGTGCAAAGCAGATACGACAAAAGTGTCCAGGCAGCATGGACAGTTCTATCGTGTCAGCAACGTCAAAAATGACCATCATATAAAACAAGTAACAAAACAAGACATAAAATCAATTACTTTTTTAAAAGAAAATATTGAAAATAGAAGTCCAATATTAGAATAGGATACATGAAAAAGGAAATATCAGGGCTATTGAAAGAAGAAAAAGAAATAAAGGGGCCGCTTTGCGAGCCCGATGTTTTCAAAAAAGTTTTTTTCAAAATGGCCCAAGAATTTTATGCCAATACTAATCTGGACTTTGAGGTGGATGGTTCAAACAAAAGTTTCTTGCAACACTTCTGCAAATATTGGAACCGGGACATGGCCTTTGAAGTTTTGGAAAACATCTCCTTGAGAAAAGGGCTATTGGTATTCGGTTCTTATGGAACCGGAAAGACAACCAGTTTCAGGATTATCCAAAATTTGGCCAAGCAGTATCAAGTCAAGGAACTTTGGTTTCCTTCCATTTCGACACAGGAGGTAGTCGACAGGTTTAATATGGAAAAAAATAAGGAAGATGTGATACGGTATTTCTCTAAAGGTACCTTCCTGTTCGATGACCTTGGCTCAGAAACAGCGGGAAACAATATCTACCAATATGGCAAGGAAGACGTGTTCGTAAGGATACTGTTGAACCGCTATCGAAATTTTGAGAAACTGGGGACAAAAACACATATCACCACGAATCTTGGCCTAAAGCAGATAGAGGAACGCTACGGTAAACAGTTAGCAGACCGCTTTATTGAAATGTTCAATCTGCTGAAATTGGATGGGCCAAGTAGAAGAAAATAATAGGAAAAGGGAATATCGAATTAGCCTTGAATTTCAGCCTTTTCCTATAAAACGGAACAAGGTATTCCTGCACGAAGTAAAACGAAGAAAAGGAGTAGCAAGAGGGTAACACGCTAAAGCGATGTTACTTTGGTTAGATTGTTGATTATCAATGTATTGAAAATAGTTTTGTTTCGAGTCATCGGCTAAATTTGCGTCAAACGGACTTGCAGCCCCTAATAACGTTGAGATAATTTACAGTAACCGGTTTCTGTAAAACGAAGGCTATCTTCATTAAAGTGTTGAAATTCAATAGGTTGAAGATTATTTTGAATTATTGAGGATTTTCCATTGTGGCAAATTCTATTGAAAAATCTTCCAACTGCCTTTAAACGTTATAAAAAATTACTGTAATGGAAACAAAAACCAAACGAAATAATACTTTTTCGGCCATAAGCATCAATCGGATAACGGCCGAACGATTTCGGGCATACTCCAAGACTGTTTCCAGATCACATTCGGAAACCATTGATACGATGATCGATTTCTTTGAAAAAGCGCGGATATCACCAAAGAGCCAGGTGATGATCAGCTTTATCCGGTTTCAAAACTACATGATGGGGCGGTTCGATTACTTGGAAGAACTATTACGGACCATGGAACGGGAACAGCTAAGACCCACCCATGATATGCTCAAAAGCCTGTTCGAAGGAACGGCATTAAAGAAAAAGGAGCAACCCTTGCTTGTGGACAAAAAGAACCTAAGGATGACCAAAGAGGAATGGGATAGGGAGGACGGAAAAGTTTCGTTCGAGAAATACCATGATGTTATAAAGGCCAGGAGCAAGGACAGACGTATTTTTTCGAAGGTTCTGGACAGTATCGCCAAAGTAGAACCCACCTTTGGCAAACCCTATTTTAAAGTGGAAATGGATGAAACGGAATTGGAGCGTATTCGGCGTGAGCTAAACTGAAAATAGCGAAACAGAATTAGTTCCGAATAAGCAGAATGCGCCCTATTTCGATTTTACTTAACGCTTATCTACCGGAACGCTATAAAATCGAAACAGGATCCGTGCGCAAAGTTTCGGGGTAAGTATTTGGGACGAGTTTAAATTTCATTTGACTAACTACAATTCTTAGAAACACAAGATAACCTCTTTACTAGTTTAAAATTTTTTTAAAGTAAATCATAAGTGATACCGAGTACCAACGTTAAAAAGGGTTCAAATATCAGAAGTAAAATAGTTTTATATTTATCACCATTTTCCTATTTTAAAATCCGAGAGGGATTCTGCCTTTTTATTAGAAACCTAAACTAGTACGAAATCTAAGAAGATTTCATTTTTAAAGTTTATTGAATGGCTACCATTTATTTTACTTTATTTAAATGACTTACAATCTAAAAACACACTATTATACTTAAAATTGTTTTTCTACTGACCTATTTTTAGGGGTATATTAAAAAATCAAAGTGCAATTTTCATAGGGTTTTGAACAATCTCTTTTAATTTTTCTGTTTTTAATGGTTTAGATACGAAATCCTTTACGAACTGTGGGTAAGTTTTTGCCAGCCTTTTATCTTCGTCATAAATGGAAGAAGTTACCATCACTACATCAATATTGGTAGGAAACTCTTCAAGCACCATGAATTCTAGAAACTCAAAACCGGTCATTTCCGGCATATTAATATCCAAGAGGATTAGAATAGGTTCCGAATTTGTTTCCTGAAAACGTAAATGGTCCAAAGCCTTTTCTGGATTTGTAAATGAGATTATTTTATCCTCCAATCCCAATTTCCTGAGAAGGACCTGATGCATTAGGTTCACTAATTCAACATCATCAATTAGATAGATTTTTGAGTACATGATTTGTTATTTTGTAGGTTGCTAGTGAAAGTAAATGTTTCCAGCACTAAGTGGTGAAAAATGTTGTGTACTCCTTGAATTTGTATGTGAAATACTAAAAAGTCTATGCATAATGTTTATTTGCAAATTCTTTCATTGAAAAAAATCACTTAATATTAGTGAGTTTCTAGAGGCAATACGACAAAATGAACAATTTTAGTTGCAACTATCCGTATTGGCAAAGTAAAGCTAATTGAGTACCTAAAGGTCCATGCTGTTCAATAGCCTGATTCTCTAGTTATGACCGGTACCTAAATATGGGAGGAAATCAAGAAATATAATGCTGTTCTTTCTCGCTAACATCTCCTTGGGTATTGGACATGAGGTCTATGAAACTCATAATCCTAGCTAAAGGAACTCTTACCATATGGGATTCAATCCATGCTATTTCTTTTAACCGTTCATTTTGACCCTTCATTTTTTCGATATATTTCATCATTTCCGAAACATCGTTTATCAAGGAGATTCTAATATTTTGAACAACTAATTTAAATTTCGGCCAATCGAAAACTGAAAGTAATTTGTTTTTATTAAAAGATAAAACGGATGGATAGCTGCTATTAAATGACTAACTTTAAAAATTCTTATCAAGATGTTTCTCCTACTTTTTTAGTAGGCAAAGTATATAGTATCCGACCGGATTGAGACCGCAAATCACCCATCATTACCATTGTATTTCCTGGTAGCAGCGTGCAAGTTAAAAAAGCATTGAAATATTTCTAAATTCAACAGTACTATTTACTCGCTGAAAATTGGTTACTGATTTTTACAATACCTTATTTTTTGTATCAGATGAAACAAAAATCAAATAGCAATAAAGAATCTCTTTCGATGGAGCTTAGACTGCAGTCTGCAGTCAATGAATTGTTGCTGCAAAAAGAGGCAATAGATAAACGAGCTGCAAAATTTGTCCTTGCCAACAAAGAACTTGCTTTTCAAAATAAAGAGAAAGAAAAACGAGCGGCAGAGTTAGTGATAGCCAACAAAGAACTTGCTTTTCAAAATAAAGAAAAAGATAAACGGGCAGAAGAGTTAATAATTGCAAATAAAGAACTTGCTTTTCAAAATAAGGAAAAAGAAAAAAGAGCAGCAGAATTAATCATTGCCAACAAAGAACTTTTATTTCAAACTGAGCTAAAAGCAAAGCGGGCCGAAGAACTGATCATTGCAAACGAAGAACTTGTTTTCCAAAACCAGGAGAAAGAAAAACGGGCCGCTGAATTAATGGTTGCCAACAAGGAACTGGCATATCAAAATGACGAAAAGGAAAAACGGGCAACAGAGTTGATCATTGCCAACAAAGAACTTAAAATATCAGAGGACCAGGTTAAAGAAGCGAACCAGGAACTGGAGGCGTTTTCCTATTCTGTTTCTCATGATTTACGGGCCCCTCTCCGTGCCATTGACGGGTATACAAAAATGCTTAAGGCAAATTTTGAAACACAGTTGGATCCTGAAGCCAACCGCCTGATGAACAATATTGTTTCAAATGCAAAAAAAATGGGGCAGCTCATTGATGACCTGCTAACCTTTTCCCGTATTGGGCGCAGGGAATTGGTAAAAGTGAATATCCCCATGGTTACCATTGTAAACGATATATGCACTGAACTTGGAAATGAACAGGGCGATCGTAAGATCGTGTTTCATATCAATACATTGTTACCTGCCCTGGCTGATAACATGGCCATTAAACAGGTTTGGTTGAACCTGGTATCCAATGCTGTTAAATACACGAGGATTAAGGATACGGCCATCATTGAAATCAGCTCTGAAGAAAACGGAGATGAAATCACCTATTTTATTAAAGATAATGGTGCAGGTTTCGACATGCGGTATGCCGGCAAACTCTTTGGTGTATTTCAACGCCTGCATTCAGATGATGAGTTTGAAGGCAACGGCGTAGGGCTGGCACTGGTACATCGCATCATTTCAAAACACGGAGGACGGGTATGGGCGGAGGCCAAAGTAAACGAAGGTGCAACATTCTTTTTTACATTAAATAAATCATAATAGCATGAACACAGGGATTGAAATATTATTAGCAGAAGACAATACCAGTGATGCAGAAATGACCATTGATGCTTTAAAAAAGAACGGCTTAGCCAATAAACTTTTGCATGTTAAAGATGGCGCTGCGGCACTGGATTTCCTTTTTGCCGAAGGAGAATATGCCGGCAGGAATATAGAAAATAAACCGAAAGTAATCCTGCTCGACCTTAAAATGCCAAAGGTTAATGGGATAGAAGTGCTGCAAAGAATAAGAAGTGATGAACGAACTAAATATATTCCGGTTGTGATGCTCACTTCCTCCAGGGAAGATCCGGATATTAAAACCTGTTACGGCCTGGGGGTAAACAGCTATGTTGTGAAGCCGGTGGAATTTGATGAGTTTCAAAAAGCCATCACTGAACTGGGCTTATACTGGATGATTGTGAATCAACAACCTCAATAATGAAAAAAAAGAATACTACCATAAAGATATTAATAGCAGAACATGATATACATGACCTAGCTATGATTGATAACGAACTTAAAAAGGGAGGGACTGATTTTGTTTCGGAAATTGTTCAAAATGAGGCGGGCTATCGCAAGGCACTCAAAAATTTTATTCCGGATATCATATTATGTGATTATAAGTTTCCCTCATTCGATGGACCAACTGCTTTTAAAATAAAGGAGCAATTAGCACCGGAAACTCCTTTTATCCTGGTATCGGGAGCAATAGGCGAAGAGTATTCTATTGAACTGATCAAAAATGGCGTAACCGATTTTGTGCTAAAAGATAAAATATTCACTCTTACTACAAAACTGCTAAGGGGATTAAAAGAAGCAAATGAACGAAAAGAGAAAAATAAAATTGAACAGGACTACAAACAAACTGCAGCCCATTTGGCCGAAGCACAAAGCCTGGCAAAGCTTGGTAGCTGGGATTATGATTTCGCCGATAATAAACTTACTTGGTCAGAACAATTGTACAATGTATTTGATACAAATAAACAAACATTTAATGAAACACATGGCTCATTTCTACACCTGATTGATGAAGCTGATAGGGAATATGTAGAGAAGACCAGCAAACATACCCAGGAAACCGGTGATGCGTTTATAATAGAATACGGTATCACTACGCACAAAGAAGAAAAGCGGGTGATACAGGAGCATGGCTATGGTGTTAAGGATGAGACAGGAGAAGTTATTCGATTATTTGGTACTGCACAGGATATTACCGAACGAAAAAAAGCAGAACATGCTGTAAAAGAAAGTGAAGCCAAATACCGTGCTTTTTTTGAGAACAGTATGGACGGCATTTTACTAACTGTAACCGATGGAAATATTTTAGCGGCCAATCCTGCGGCTTGTAAGATATTCAATATGAAGGAGCAGGAAATATGTGATGCCGGAAGATTCGGACTGGTTGATCTCTCTGACCCAAGGGTTGAAGATCTTATTAAGGAACGCCAGCTAACGGGTAAAGCACAAGGCGAGCTAACTTTTCTAAGAAAAGACAGAACTACTTTTGCGGGAGAGATCAGTTCAGTACTGTTTACCGATTCCTTTGGGCAGGAAAGAACATCAATGATAATACGGGATATTTCTGCAAGAAAAGAATCAGAAGAAAAACATAAAGAATCTTTTGCGCTGTTGCGCATGGCAGGAAAAATGGCCAAATTAGGTGGATGGAATGTGAATTTGGAGGAAAATCGTGTGTATTGGTCAGACGAAGTTGCCGCAATTCACGAAATGCCTGCCGGCTATGCTCCATTGGTGGAGGATGCTATTGAATTTTACGCACCTGAATGGCGTGATAAGATCACGGAAGTCTTCACCAATTGCATGCAGAAAGGAATTTCTTATGATGAAGATACGGAGATTCTTACCGCTACCGGGAAACGGATATGGGTAAGAACTAATGGGGAAGCCGTAAGGGACCAAAATGGAAAAATAGTTAAAGTTCACGGCACTTTTCAGGATATTACCATAAGAAAAAATATCGAGCTTCAATTAAAGAAATCCAATTCCTCCCTCACAGAAAGAGTTAAAGAGCAGAATTGCTTATATGAGATATCAAACCTAAAGGAACATGAACTTAGTATAGAAGAACTATTACGCAAAGCTGTAGAACTGATTCCACCTGGGTTTCAATTCATTGAAAAAGCGAAAGCAAAAATTATTTGGAAAGGGCAGGCCTTTAAAACAGATAAGTTCAGGAATTCAAAAATTAAATTAACAGAAAGCGGTGATCGGTTTGGGAAAAAAGCGCTGCAGGTTGCAGTGCATTATGTTGATACTAGTCAATCCATTGAAGAGGTCTCCTTTTTAAAAGAAGAAAAACAGCTGCTCAAAGCCATAATCAATCAGCTTTCTCAAAAAATTGAACTGATTGTTTCTTCCAATGAACGTCAACGCGCCCTAAACGACCTTACTAAAATAATGGACTCATCACTGGATGTCATTTGTGCGGTTGATGCGAACGGAAATTTTCTGAAGGTAAGTGCTGCAAGCGAAGCCGTTTGGGGCTATAAGCCCGAGGAACTTATTGGCAAACCCCTTATCAATTTTGTTTATCACGAAGACAATGAGAAAACGCAGTTAACAGCCGCTAATGTAATGACAGGTAAAAGCCTTAACCATTTTGAAAACCGGTATGTACGTAAAGATGGGTCATTGGTACCGATTGAATGGACTGCTCGCTGGGATGTAAAAGACCAGATAAGATATGGGATTGCAAGAGATATTACCGAGAAAAAAAGATTGGAAAAAGCTTTTGAAATTGAGCGGCAGCAATTCTTCGATTTGTTTTCTGAAGCTCCAACCAGCATGGGCGTATTAAGCGGACCTGATCACAGGTTTGAAATGGCAAACCCTCCTTACTTAAAATTAATTGGCAAAAAGGATATTATTGGTAAATCTGTAAAAGACGTATTGCCCGAAGTTGCAGAGCAAGGATTTATTGACATATTAGATAGCGTTTATCGAACGGGTAAAACGTTTTCGGCTAATGAATTGATCATTAAATTAGATATAAAGAATAGTGGAGAACCTGTTGATAGGTATTTGAATTTTTTGTACCAACCCCACAGAGACAATGATGGAAAAACTGATGGCATTCTTTTCTTTGCGGTGGATGTATCAGAACAAGTGCTGTCGCGAAAAAAGATAGAGGAAAGCGAAGCCAGGTTAAAAGAAGCGCAGGCGCTTTCACATATAGGTAACTGGGGAATAGATATAACTACCGGGGTAAACACTTGGTCAGATGAGTTTTATAAAATCTGTGGAATTAAACCCGGGGATATAAAGCCTTCTTCTGAAGGGTTTTTATCCTTCATTCATCCGGAAGATGCTGCCTACGTAAAGGAAGCAATCCATAAAACTTTTGAAACGTTCGTAGCATCACATTTCTATTCCAGGATATTCACAAGAGATGGTATTCTAAAATATGTTTATAGTGAATGGAGATTTGAAATGGATGAAAATGATAACCCCATCCGTCTTTATGGAGTATTGCAGGATATTACTGAACGTACTTTGGCAAAGGAGAAGTTGGAATTAACCCAGTTTACTTTTGACCATGCAAGTGATGCCATTTTTTGGATGACCTCTGATGCCCGAATTGTTGATGTTAATGAGGCAGCCTGTCATTCACTTGGGTATACTCGTCAGGAATTGCTAAGGCTATCAGTACCAGATATTGACCCGGACTTCAACGTTGAAACGTGGTCTGGTTTTTTTCCGGAACTGCGTAAAAAGCTTACCATCCCCATAGAAACCAAGCAGCTAAGAAAAGACGGCTCTTTGATACCGGTAGAAATCAGGGCCAATTATATACAATATGGAAATAGAGAACTTAGTTGCGCTTTTGTTCGCGATATTTCTGAGAGAAAGCTTACGGAAGCGGCCCTCATTGAAAGTCAACAGGAAGTAAGAGCTATAGCTGAATCAATGCCTCAAATCGTTTGGGCAACCACAGCAGAGGGCAAAAACATTTATCTCAATCAACAATGGGTGGATTATACCGGCCTTAGCCTGGAAGTAAGCTATGATGACGGATGGTTAATTCCATTTCATGAGGATGATAAACCAATTCCCTGGGAGGCATGGAATAATGCTGTGGCAAATCAGGTGGAATATAATATCGAATGCAGGCTGCGAAAGTATGATGGAACCTATCATTGGTATTTATTAAGAGGTGTGCCAAAGATGAATGAAAAAGGGGAAATCCTTAAGTGGTATGGCACATGCACTGATATTGAAAAAATAAAACAAGCGGAAAACCAAATAAGAAAAAGCGAAGTGTTTAATCGCAGCGTGGTCAACTCATTAAGCGCCCACCTGGCAGTAGTGAATGACAAGGGAGACATTGTCTCGATAAATGAATCCTGGACTAATTTTGCTCTCCAGAATGGAGAAACTTCCATGGAGAGAACAGGCGTAGGAAGTAATTATTTTGAGGTATGTGAAAAAGCGTTTATTGAAGGTGATAAAATCGCCGGGCGGGTATTGCAGGGAATGAAGAATGTTTTAAATAAAAAAATAGAGAATTTCTATTTGGAATATTCATGTCATTCCACATCAGAGCAGAGATGGTTCGGTCTTCGGATTGCTAAATTTGAAGGTGATGAACCCTTGATTCTTTTGGCTCATACCAACCTCACCGATCGAATACTTGCTGAACGTGAGCGGGAAAAAATCACTGACGATCTTATACAACGTAACCAAGAGCTGGAGCAGTTCACCTACATTATATCGCACAACCTTCGTGCACCTGTGGCAAACATTAAGGGGCTTTTGCAGTGGCTGGAAGATGATTCATTATCCAAGGATGATGCGGAGATTGTTGCGAATGGGCTTTCCTCATCCATCAATAAACTTGATACTGTAATCATCGACCTCAATCATATTCTTCAGTTGAAAAATGGTATCAGCGGCGCTAAAGAACGAGTTTTATTTGCAGAATTGGTCGATACCATAAAAGAGAGTATTTCTTCGACAATCGTACAGGAAGACATCAAAATTATAACTCAATTTTACGAAGCACCTGAAATGGTGACGTTAAAAAGCTATATGTATAGTATTTTTTACAATCTTATCAGCAACAGTATTAAGTATAAAAAACAGGATATTCCTTCAGTTATTGACATAAGAAGCCACTTAAAAAATGATAAAATCGAATTGATATTTAAAGATAATGGAAGAGGGATTGATTTGAAAAAGAATGTAGATCAGGTATTCGGTTTATACAAGCGCTTTCACCGGGAAATTGACGGCAAAGGCATGGGCTTATTTATGGTTAAGACCCAGGTTGAAGCCCTGGGAGGAAAAATATCTATAGAAAGCGAAGTTGATAAGGGAACAGAATTTAAAATTGTATTTACAAACGATAAAAAACATGGAAACTAATACCTTACATTTTATTATTGTGGATGATGACGACATTAGTAATTTTATCACTAAAAGTGTAATTATGGAAAACAGCCCTCAGGCTGAAGTAATATCATTCACTGAGCCTGAGAAAGGGCTTGAATACGTACTGTCATTATTTAAGAAACAGAAGGAGGATAAAGCTATACTTCTACTTGATATTAATATGCCTTCTATGACGGGTTGGCAATTTATGGAGGTTCTTGAACAAAAAGAACCTGCAGTTGGCGAAAGGCTATTAGTTTATATATTATCTTCTTCAGTCGAACCTGCAGATCAAGAGAGAGCCAGAGTAAATCTTCAAATCAGGGATTACATCATGAAGCCCTTGACGCATGATGCGATTATTTTCAATTCCCTCATTTAAGGCCTTGTGATTTTTGCTTCATGAAAAAGCTCTGTTCTTTTCTTAAAAGGCATAAGTAGAGCAATAAATAAGAAAGACATAAGGCCTTCTTAATTTTGGCATAAACGGATTGCTATGGATTTAAGTACTTTTTCAAAACGGACAATGACGGCAAGGAATTTTTGGCTGATCTGAAGGTATAAATGATTAGTGCGGCTATATCACCTACCAAAACACGAAGGACCTCTCCTGGGTCTACAACCTATGTTCCTATATCAAGTCGGCAATGACTAAGACCCCTTTGCAAAAGTGGACTTGCAATAGAAAATGGTAAAAGGAGATACGATAAATCAGAAAGAATTAATAGGTAACTAACTATTGATTACTAAAAAATTATTTTAATTCCAATAGTTCAACAGTTACATTATCTGTTCCTCCAATAGCTTCATATGATTTAAGTACAACTAGTATTTGTTACCAATGCTTTATTCCATAAGGAACTTAACCTTCACTTTAAAAAAGTGAAATATTATTTTACTACATCCATCACCATAGTAGAACCTCTACAGCCTCATCCAAAACATCTACACCAAATTCACGGACATACGCCTTAGTAGTTAATACACTTTGGTGACCAAGGGTCTCTCCAATTATATCAATGCTAACCCCTTTCTCGCGCAGGCACATGGCAAAACTATGTCTTGCAACATAGCTAGTGACATTTTTTGCTATACCTCCTTGCTCTGCCAGTATTTTTAAGCTTTTATTGTAAAGCCCAAGTGTTTTGTGTTTGCGATTCTCAATTTGCGTAGGTGTCATATAATCATATAACAAAATAGGGAAGACGTAGTTTGTATCTGTCCTGTTCTGATTGTAATAATCCAAAATCTCCTTGACAGGAGGCATAATCTTTATAGAAAAGTTGCCTTGAGTTTTAGCCCTAGCGTAGGTGATTCGTTTCTTGTTAATATCAGACCATTTTAGTCGCATCATGTCTGCAAAGTTCATACCTCTGGTATAAAAGCTGAATAAAAAATAGTTCTTGGCATTAATTAGTTGAGTGTCCTCTCCACAATCCAAAGTCTTGAATGTTTCAATTTCTGCCATTGTAAGGGCATGCTTGATTCGTTTACCTTTGAGTTTAGATATTTTATATTTATGGAAAGGGTATAGGTTTTGCTTAATTAAATCTCTACGAATCGCCAAGTTGAAAATCGTACGAAGGCTTCTCATGCGTACAGAGATACCTCCGTTTGAACCACCTCTGCTTCTTAGGAAGACTTCATACTTGTCCAAGAATGTCACATTAACTTCGCGCATATGTAATGTGGGTCTTTTGTGAAAGATTTTTAAAGAGTTTATAGTATCTCTATTTGTACGGGCATAACCCATTCTTCCAGATAATTCTAAATCTCTGACCACGGAATTCCAAAATTCAAACAAATCGATTTTACTTCTTTTTGAACCAAATCGAAAACGGTTTTCAAATTCGTTAAGGGTAAAATCGATATCATCGATTTCAAATTCTGAAATAATATTCCGCGCCTTTATTTTAATGGTGTCCAACAAACGATTGTTCTGCATCGCATTCGGATGTCTTGTTTTGAAACAGTGTTCTTTTTCATCCCAAAATATTTTTTTGACCAAAAGTCCAGTAGCGATAATTTTTTTCTGCCTATCTTTCAGTACTTGTAAAACAATGGAATGTTCACCTTCAGAATTTACTTTTGTTTTAAGTTTTAGTTTAATACTTACCATGCTTTTTTCTTAAGGGGTGAAACATAGGTGAAACAAATCTCACCTTTTTTGAAAACGCATGAAAGCAAGTAAAAATAAAAACCCAATAAATACAAGGGTTTCCAGAGATTGAAGAAAAATGAAAATAAATGAAAAGACAAATATTCGCGCTTACAAGCAGGGGGTCACTGGTTCGAATCCAGTAGGGCCCACAG
>TARA_R110000744_G_scaffold68827_1_pt1 | contig 14119 bp, 30 predicted proteins | sample TARA_R110000744 | Tara Oceans TARA_R110000744 (sample SAMEA4398083) | marine metagenome | biome: Polar Biome; feature: [DCM] deep chlorophyll maximum layer (ENVO:01000326); material: water (ENVO:00002006), including particulate matter (ENVO:01000060) such as... | depth 36 m | reverse complement strand
TATTTATACGTTTTAATTATGCATGATGTCAATAGGGTTTATTCACTTGTCAAGTTTCATTCCAATATATTCGTGTGAGTAACAAACTCTTTCGGTGTGCTTCGTCAGACCATCAGCAAATCCCCCATATGTGGATTTATTTGTTAGGTAGTCTGGTCTTGATATTCCATTCTTTGATGTACCTTTCCAAGCATCACTTCTATTACAATACTCACCTAATCTAGGGTGACTTGTTTTGAGATAGAAACGTTTTCCTTCGGCAACGTGCATATCACCTAGAGCATCCATGAGTCTGGCACCAATGCCCAACCCTTGGAACTCAGGAAGGATCACAACTCGGTGTGCTCTCCATGCATTCTTTAATGTACCCGAAGGCATGCTTAGGCTAGAAAGAAATCCGACAAGTCTGCCGTTCCATGTTGCGATCCAGCAAGATGCACCTTTGTGGATGTGGTGGTCGAGATAGTGGTGGTCGCTGAACTGCGTCCAGATGTCTCTGGTACAAGGTACGATTTCCAAAACGATATTTGGCCTTTGATACCCCCTTGTGGTCAGCCTACCTGTTTGAGTATCGAATACCCAATCAGGTTGCAACCACTCAATGATGTCATAGTGACAAGAGGAGAATACGATATTTTTTAGATTATTTCTTTTAACATAACGTGAGATAGCATTAGAACAACTCTTAGCAACATCTCTGTCAATAACAGATGTAAACTCATCTACAACAATGTCACTAGCTAGTTGCCTAGCTAACCTAGCTCTAAACTGTTCACCATTAGATAAAACACGATAAGGACGCATCCAAGATGGTATAGAATTAAAACCAACAGCACCTAGTCTGTTTTGCACATCATCAATGTTATCAAAGTGAGAAGCAATAGATTTGTTATCAAACCAATGAGGAACTTGTTCAGTACCAAATTCTTTTAGTAAAGTTGTCTTACCAGATCCAGAAGGTCCTACAATCAAACCAATGCCAAAGTCTTTAAGTGTTGTCTCACGATCAATCGAACTAATCTCGTGAGGACGAAACGTAGATGTCCCATCAAACTCATAGTCAAAGATTCTACTGATCTCATCCGTGATCTCGTCACGCTCTACTGTTACTTTCATTTAAGTGTCTAGTTGTTTGATACGAAAGAAACCATAGAATTCTGGACATTCATCCATTAGCTTTCTAGCGTAGTACGCACGATAGTTGTTACTTAGCTTAAAGCGTTCACCAACTGTTTCAATTTCTGTGTGCCAACGCATACGCTCAAATATAGAATTTGCAGAGTATTGTTCTTTACCCATACCCTTAACTTCAGTTGCAAATTTTTTAAAGGATTCGAACACGTGCGGATTAGCTTCGTGATAAATTTGAAATTGTGCTTCAATTTGTTTTGTCATAATAACTACCTTTTCCATTTGGTTTTGTTTCTAGCCAGTTTAAAGATAACAATTGTTTTTCTGCTAGAGAGTTTTCATTTATATACTTAGACACCGCTAACCCACCTTGTATATCCATACTGGCTCCTAGAGCGGTATCCCATTCATATTCAACATCACTTACAGTCATAAGCATATCAGTGTCACCTATATAATATTCAGCAGATGCTAAACGAGGCGATTTCCAGAACTTCTGTATCATAATATAGTCTCCATTTTTCGTTTGGTATAACTACTAATACCATAACGCAAAGCCTTTGTCAACTTTCTTCTCTCAACTTTTTATTTAACATAATATTTGAATTACAAATTTTAAAATAATCTTCATCCAATTCTATTCCAATAAACGACCTGTTTTTTTCTGTTGCAACAACACCTGTTGTTCCTATACCCATAAATGGGTCTAAAATTATGTCGCCTTCATTGCTAAAATTATCCACCATATAAGCGCAAGCATCAGGATGCATTACAGCCCTATGTATTTGCTTGTGTGGGTTTGCACTATAAACGGACGTTGTAAAATGGTTCAATGTGTAAGTTTTATTTGCTTTTAATGATTTATTATTATCTGATAAAACTAAAATATATTCATATGCATTTATTAAATGTGGGTTTGGCATCGGATTTGATTTTTTCCAAATCAATACTTCAATTATTTTGTCAGAAAACATACCCATAATTTTATGAACATCTTTATGGTTGTAGGTGTTTTTTTGTATATTAAAAAATACATTGCCTTTACAAACCCTCAAACATTCATTTATTGAGTTTTCTAAAAATAAAACATAATCGCCTTTAATGTCATTATGATTATTATATTTATCATTTCTTTTTCTGTTATATGGTGGTGAAGTTATAACCATGTCTACGCTTTGACTTTTAAGCTTTGGTAATTCATTAAAGCAATCGCCTTGTATAAGTATCACATCAGTCATTCTAAAAAGTCTCCTAGTGGATTGCCATTAATACGCTCCTTTGCAATATTAAAATAAGTTTCGTCCATCTCTATTCCGATAAAGTCTCGGTTTAGGTTTTTAGCTGCAACGCCTGTTGTACCACTGCCCATAAAGGGATCAAGAATCGTGTCGCCTTTGTTGGTAAGTGACAATATAAGTCTTTCACAAATACTCTCAGGAAATTGACACGGATGGGCTGTTTTTTCTGGATGATTGTGTTTTACATTTGTAATATTCCAAACGTCAGAAGGATTCTTGCCCAACGGATTTCCAGAAAGTTCACCCTTTTTTGGACCCTTGTAGTGACGCTTGTTAGGGTATTTTGACGGAACGCGCACATCATCTAAATTAAACTTATAATCTGTAGATTTTGTGAACCATAAAACAGTTTCATGCCTACCAGAAAACCTTTTCTTACAGTGCAGCCCATGACCAAAAGTCCATACAATCCGATTTCTAAGATACATGCCTAAAGATTTAAATGTTGTGTATAATATAGCATCTAAAGGGAAAACTTCACCTTTATCAATGTAATTTCCAACTTGCCAACAAATTGAACCATCATTAGATGTAATTCTAAAACATTCAGAAATGTATTCATTTTGTTGTTTAAGGTATTTTTCAAAATTTACACGCTGCTCGTATTCCTTCCCTATGTTATATGGGGGGCTTGTAATTATAAGATCAACACTCCCGTCAGGAATGTCGCGCATTACCTCTAAGCAATCGCCTTGTATTAAATTGATCATTTATCCTACAACTTTCGATTGTTCGTCATTAAAAGGTTTTCCACCTTCTACTTTTATTATTGTGAAAGGACTATTATTGATCTCATTGCTACCATAATATGGTGATAGTTCGAATTTGACTGACCTTTCACATTGCATCTTTATGGCTATAGCACGAGCTAAACTAGATGTGAAACCTACTCGTGGGTAGTCTTCCCATTCATAAATCAACTCTGGTCTACACTGAACTACATAATAACCATCATACACATCTTTATCGTGTTCTACACGTGGTACAGGTAGTACCATCATCACTGTCCGCATTATAACTCATACACTCCTACTGAACCAGGGGTTATCCATTCAGCGAATAAACCATTACTTTCTAAAATTCGATTAACGGCTAGGCTTATACCCATATCGTCACATGAACTAGGATACTCACAGTAATAATCAGCCCATACAGCATCAAAATTATCTTCGCCACTAATACGGAATGTGTCTTCGCCGTTATCGCCACCTATAAACATAGGGCAACCAAGAGTTTTTAATTCGTTATACGCTTTAATATAGTTATTTTTCATAATGATTCCTTTTTAATTAACTCATACATTATAATTAAATTAGTTAAACGAGTTTGTCAACACTTATATATGCAAATGTCAAATTTCTACAATTTCAAAAGTTAATTCTTTCATGTGCTTATATTTATTTTGAATTTCAATGCCTTCGGCTTTTGTTCGACATAGTTCGTACATGATAACACAAGACTTATCTGAGACAAGAACTTTAAAATTATTCATACATACATCCTTCAATCTTTTCCCTTGCCCACAATACAAACTTTCCTAACTCGTCACCTTCTTTAATGCCGTTATTAAAAGCACATTCTTTTAAAGCAGATGTTGGTTCTAAACCTTCTGCCATATTCATAAGCTCTAAAGCTTGATTAAAGGTTTTCAAATATAAATCTGACCAAGTTGAGTATTCTGTATTTTTCATTATATAACCCTTTTAATTAACTTATACATTATAATTAAACGATTCTAATGGTATTGTCAACACCTAATTTACGATCCAGTGCTCTCATTTGTCCAAATCGCTTCACAATGTTGTTTCTTTGCGCCGCGTGATTCAATTAAGTGTTCAAAAGGTAACCAATCTGCCCCTGTCTTTTCACATACAATAGTCTGTCCCTTGCGTTCACAGCACCAACGAGCAAGATGTTCAAAGTTGATGTGTTTATTGCCGTGGCGGTAATACTGCCCTCCATCGACGTAAGGTGGATCGACGTACCAAGTAGCGCGTCTATTATCTAAGTCTTGGTACACACCTTGTTTAATATTCCAGTGCCTAATCTTGTATAAAGATTCTGAGATTAATTTTAGTTTGTATTCTTGCGTGTTAGGGCGAAGAACAGTTTTCCACCGCGTTGCAGTCTTCTTTGGCTGTGCTGGTGCTCCAGCAATAATGAACCCAACCATCCATTTACGCTCCACGCAATCCCATTCAAAATCATCTACGTTATCGCCGTATTTCAAGCGGCGGGTTTCTAATATATCTTGTGGGGAACATTTCTGCAACCATTGCCATAACTTGACAATAACGTCATATTTATCAATCAAGATAACATCTCGATCAAAATACTTTAATGCATATTGGGCGGTTCCAGCGAAAGGTTCAATGATTAAGTCGTGTATAGGAGCAGGATAATGGTTAATAACTTTGCTCTTACTGCCATAGTATCCCCACATATTATTTCCCCGCACTCATGGCAAATTGCACCATCTTCATAAAGTTATTTTTATCATCTAGCATGCCTTCACACCATACAGTATTACCATTATCCATTACACTTGCTCCAATATATAAGGTTTGTTCCACTTACCAACATTAACATTTAAGTAATAAGCAATGTGGAAGTAGTCAGTCTGGCTATCACTCTCGTCAAACCAATCAGTACCTTTCATAGCCTTAATCAAATCATCGAAGAATTTGCCGATAGCACCTTTGTTATCCCCAACATAGTGGTTATAAACTTGGTAATGACCATTTGTGATCTCATAGGCTTGTGTTCCTTGCTTCTCAGCTTTTTCAATTCGGCTCTTGTTAGCGTCACCGATAAAGTCTAAAGCACCCGCTTTAATATTAACAACTAGGGTCATGTGATGCTTAACACCGATAGAACCTTTAACGCCATACTTCTTAAGAACCGCTTTGATTGAAGGAGCTAATACTTTTTTTTCTGCTTGTGTAATACAGGCCATATTGATAATCCTTATATTTGTTTAACTTATACATTATAATTAAATGATTAAAACGAGTTTGTCAAGCGATTACTTTACATAATCGCAATCTTTTTTAAAGACCATATACAAGTCCACCACCGACAGGCTTTGTATGTAACACATTGCCACGTGCAAAGTTTCGTGTTGGACTACTCCAACTTGCTGGTTTTAAAATATCACCTTGCTCAAACTTTTCATCGTCTGTAGTCATTACAACAAAACCCCAAACACCGCCACGTGGATCTAGTATTTTAGTATACTTTCGACCTACTGTAGTAGAAAAGCTATGATCTGGTAAAGTTGGGTGCCTATCGTCCAACTTACTTGTAAGTAATGTTGCTAGATCTTCAATACCCATTTTTAATTCATTATTCATAATTATTCTCCATAATATAAAGTTTTTATTTGTAAGTCTCGACTCGAACTGACCAATAAGGGTTTCCAAAAAGTAATGCTAAATCAGGATGGTTAGGCCAAACATCATCTCCACACGTGTAATAAGCCTCACCGATATACTTATCTGCATTAGGCTCATTATAATTTGTAAGATCGATGAATGCTTGTGCATCGGCTTCTGTGTGAAATTTATGAATTTTTACTGAATGTGACATACTAAACTCCTTGGTTTATAACTATCATTAACACATTAAAGAATTAACGTCAAGTCTTTTAATAATTTTTAACTGCTTGTTTTGCAATTTCATTATATTCTACAGTGTCGATAGTGTCTTCTACAAAAACTCGAAGCTCTTTAATTTTATCAATTATAGCGTCTAAATCAAATCCAGCATCACCTAATGATCCCATAAGAAATTCAATCTTATTATCTTTATAGTCATAATCAGATGTGTTTTTAAGATTTTGATTAGTGTCCTGCATTGCAGTGTCACACAATTCAGCTATCATATCAATGTCTGATAGAACTAGAGCAAGGTCTTTTTGAAGGGCAATCATTTGAAACTCCTTTTGTTTACACTTATTTTTAATGTAAATAAAAGGAGATGTCAAGTGCTAATGTAAGAAAAGGAGAAATTAATCCCCTTTTCTTTATTTGTTATAGTATGCTACATTTACCATTGATGTTATTAATCAATTGTCTCTGACCATTTTCATATAGTAAGCAACACGTCTGCGTCCAAGAACTAGGTCCTCTATTATATCCCATGTCTAACTGTGACAAAGTTCCAACTCTGAACACACCACGTTGAATTGCCGCTGTATGATTATGACCAGTAACACAATCCCCATAGATTCTTTCTAATGAGTTAAGAGCGGCTTTAGCACCATTCAAACCTAAGTCACCATGTGATCCACATTCAACTCCTGCAATGATTGACGAATCGTCTCGTTGTAAGTAATGCCAATGCGATGGAGACTCTTTACCCACTACGTCAAAACCTCTTTGAAGAATGTCTTCGTCTTCGAATAGAGCTGTTGCAATCTTCAAAGATATTAAATGGTTTTCGGCATCAAATACATATCTACCTTCTTTTAGGTATCGGTCAAGGAATTCGTCGTGATTTGATTTTACGATAAAGACATCTTTAGCCTTTGTCGTATCACTGATACTTTTAACCAAGTCATATGTGTATTCTAACTCACCTACTAATTTACCCATTCCATCTTCACTGCGTTTACTTTTCTCAGAGATGTCACGAATATGGTGTGAAATACTGTAACCATCAAATATGTCATGTAAGTAAAGTGAACGAAGATCCATAGTAGCAAATAAAGTTGCGAACATACCAATGGCGTCTTCATCAGCTTGTACGCCGTGAATATCTCCCATAATCGCATTTACTGGAACTCCCTTAGTCTTTTTATTATGACTGTACTGTTTACCCATATCAATGAACGAACCATCGTCTTCACATTGGATTTGTCTGAAATGGAAGATGTCATCATCCTCAATTTCAATAATGACAGCACCCATTTGATGATCATGGCCTGCAATATATGAAATGCGCTTAGACACGAATGTCTCACTGTAGTAGTTTGGTAAAGTACAAGACCCAGGTGTCATAATAGAATAGTTTTTATCTCTGTTATTACCAGAGGGAATGTATTCTAAAAACTGCTTGGGACTAGCAAAGACATATGAACCTTCACGTCTACCTAAACGAGAAAGACCTGTAATAGGTTTAACTTGTTTTGCAGACACTTGTATGCTACACAAAGAAATATTATTATTCAATGGTGTATCTTCTTGAACAAATAAATATTTGTCACTATTAAACTCTTTGTCAAACACAGCAGTTTTCTTTTCAAAGCTGTTGGAAATACTTTCCGCTGGCATGATGACAATTTGTCCGTCGTTTTCTTTACAAAATTTATTCATGGTTTTCAAGAAGCCTGTGTGTGCAGTTGCACCAGCTACCGCTGTAGTAACAACGTAGATGCGCTTCTCAGATGTTGATGCACTTTTATCTTCTGAAAACATGTTATCAACAGAAGAAAAGTGTTCGTTTAAAAACTCTTCGTTTGTATCTCGCATGTACTCATGTAAGGTTTCAATTCCTCCAAATGTTGTGCGTAAAATATCTCTTGAGATTTCAAACTCTAAGAAGTCTTGTCGCACTGGAAGACGTTTTTCTTTTTTAACAATCGAACGATAAACAGATAAAATGTGATTCTTTTTCTCTGCTTTTAGCTGTTCCCTTTCAATTTCTTGTTTTGTTTTTTCTGTCACGTTTCACTGACTCCGTAATAATTTATACATAAAAACATAGTATCAGATATTCTGATTAATGTAAAGAACTTAATTTGTTGTTCTTATAGTTTATATATACACATACAATTAATGGGTTGGCACAGAAAAAATCTAAAGTTGTTGGCTTATAAATAACATTTTGGAGTAAACATCATGGCAGAGTTTTTTGACTTTGGTTTCACAGCCGTAGACGAAGATGAATTAGAAATAGTTAAGGCACAAATAGATACCACTGGTACTATTGTCGATGAACTAGCACGTGTACAAGCCAAGCTTGATGCGCTCTATAACGCATTCACACCACTATTAAACAATTTAAAAAGCAATCCACAAAAAGAATACATCTTGTGGCCTGATCGTTTAGCTAAAGTGGAAGCATTCGAAGACCACCTACAAGAAATTTATAGTAAGGAAACATAAGAATGATATTAACCTTAGATCAAGTAAAGCAGATTCTTAATGGTAAAGATCAAGAGCAAATGGAATCGTGGCATAAAGCACTAGAAAGCATTTTACCTGAATATGACATTAACACCCCAGAACGTATTGCAGGTTTTATGGCACAATGTGCCCATGAGTCAAATAATTTTAAAGTGTTAGAAGAGAATTTAAATTATTCAGCTAATGGACTTAATAAGATTTTTCCAAAGTATTTTGAACGTGCTGGTAGAAATGCAGAAGAATATCACAGACAACCTGAAAAGATTGCCAATATAGTTTATGCAAATCGCATGGGTAATGGTGATACTGAGAGTAGTGAAGGATGGTTATTTCGTGGAAGAGGTATAATACAATTGACCGGGAAGAATAATTACACTGCCTTTGGTAAAGATAAAAATGTAAATCTTTCTCCTGAAGAAGTTGTTAAGTATCTTGGCACGCATCGTGGTGCATTACGTTCAGCCGCTTGGTATTGGAATTCTAGGAATATAAATGTGCCAGCAGACGCATGTGATGTTAAGAGAATGACCAAGCTTGTTAATGGCGGAACAATAGGTCTTGAGGATCGTATTAAACATTACACTCACATATACCACATATTGACAGGTAAAGATCCTGTTATAACAGAGACAAAAGCGTCTACAACAATTAAGAAAGGTTCTAAAGGAGCCTTAGCCGCTAAAGTTCAAAAAGCATTAGGCATAACCGCAGATGGTGATTTCGGAAATGGTTCTGTTAAAGCTTTAAAGGCGTGGCAGACATCTAATGGACTAACGCCTGATGGTATGGCAGGTCCTGCTACACAAGCAAAACTATTCGCATAAACAAAAAAGGCTAGTATTTCTACTAGCCTTTTTTTATTGCATATTGTTTACTTTAGTCTTCGTTAGCCAAAGATTTAAAGTGTGCCATAATATCGTCTTCATCATCTGATGATGCAACTTCTGCTGTTTGCATTTGAACTGGCTCCGATGTTTTCATACGAGCTGGTTCTTCAGTCGTATCCAATGAAACTGTATCTTTAACAGTCCTAGGTGCTTTCTCACCTAGTACAAGATTAAGACGCGCTTTTAATTCATCGTATGTTTTAAAGTTTTCAGGACTTACCCATTCATCCAACACATGTTGCTTATCAAATACAGCTTCTAATTTAGTATCATCGCCGTCAAACAGTGGTGATGGTGATTTAAATACTGATGAATCATAGTTGGGATATTTATCTATCATCTTAATCTTAATGACAAAATCGCCGCCATCCCACACATCAAACGGATCCATAGGCTTTTCATCTGGATATTTAGGTGTCATTGTATCTAAAATTTTATCCATGATTTTCTTACCAAAACGATATAGTTTTATTTGGCCTTCATTCTCTGGATTAGCTGGATCACTTACAATAAGAACGTTTGTTACATAACGCAAGTTACGCTTACGCTTACGAACAATGTCTTTGTCTGACTCTATACCAGAGTTCCACAATAAAGAATTAGCTTCTGCGATTGCGTCTTGCTGGCCTATAGTTGTTAATGATTTCTCTATGTACCACTGACCTGTAGGTCCTTTAAAAGCATGATCCCAGTATTTTGCCCAATAGCTTTCGCCTTGACCTTTTAATCCTGGTAGAAAACGAACTACTGCGTAACCATTTCCAGCTTTATCTCGCTGAGGATACCAAAAGCGATCATCTTTACTGTTTGTTGTTCCGCTTGGTGAAGCGTTGGCTTTAGCCGCCATGTCCTTTAAATCTGGACGATTGTTTTTTAGTTTTGCGAATGACATATGTGTCTCCATTTATATTTTTAGGTTTATATTACGTGTTTACCATATAGGTATAGTATAGTAGTTTAGTCTTTATGTAAAGTCTTAATTTTCTCCTTATTAATTAATTTTTGTTTTAACAGTGATCTATATCGGCAACGTGTTTATTTTTGGTGCGTCTAAGCAATTTAGACTTCTTGCTTCCGCCTCAATCTTATCTTTGACAATACTGTTAACATACTTACCGACATCCTCAAGTTCAATTTGATTGTCATTACATATGTCTACAATAGCATCTATGTAACTAACTCGTTTTTCGTGTACAGATCGTTCTACCATTATAGAGAACTCACTTTTGTTTAAAAATTGTTTCAATGTATTACTCTCTATCTTCCATTCCAGTTTCATAGACCATACCCATATCTGGATAGTAGACACCATGCGTTCTCTTCGGAGTTCCATCTGCTTTAAATGACATATGAGTACAAGAATATTTGATACTACCAGTTCCATGCTCACCAATCTTGTGATCTACATAGACACCTTTAGTTAGATACGTATTCAAATTACTTACGTAAGTATAGCAATTGTTATATTTGTTTCTTTCTACAGCATCTTTACTGTCCTTATACAACTTCATACTAATCAACAATTCTTTTTGTGTCTTTAACCACTGTCTCACATTCTTTAATGACAGTTCATGCTCATCAGGTAATGCAACAACATCAGGATGAAATTGTGTGTGCTTAACAGGTCCTTTAGCTTCTCTAGCTTTTGCCAGACGCGCTACGGCTTCGGCGTGTTGTTCTTCAGTCATAGGTTTGCGCTTCTTACGAATCTTAGTTCGTTTAACATCAATACCTAATTCTTTGAGTGCCGCATTTTTCTTTGCGTCTCTTGTAGCTTTAGATTTAGCATTTTTTCTAGCGAGTTCTGTTTTAGACATTGTTTTTCGCATAGCCATAATAAAGTTCTCCAATATTGTATATTCTTACTATAGCATACAATTTAGATAATGTAAACAGTTAATTTATATCTCCATTAAGCTTGACTAGTTCAGTTTCACCATTCTTAGGATTTTTCTTAGTTCTTATGAACCCATTATCAGAAAGATATGTTATAGTATGTTCAATACTATCTAGCTGTTTTATCTCTTCTTTCCATTTCCCTAGAAAGTAACTTACTGCGCTAATTCCAATAAGCAATGCGCCAACAATAAAATTTGTGTCTAAGTCTACCATTTACTATTCCTTTGTTTTCATATAATTATTTATATGTGCTTAAAATACCAGTTGTACGTTTTTATCAGTCAAAAAACTTGTAACATCCTCAGAGTTAAATTGCAACCATTTTTTATTTTTAATATCCCATGCTACAACTAAACTAGTAAATTCAATCCATCCACTATGTACGAGGTCGTGCAATCCTGGATACTTTGGGCAATCATTAGTTGATACAATGTTTGAATCTAAAGTAAAAAGTGATGTATGCACTTCTACTTTATTCTTATTCAATTTTGAAACCCATCTCGTTTCAGTAAAGGTCACTTCAACAACAGCTTTTGAAAGCACCTCTCTCATTTGTTCCGCATCCATATCATTTTCCTTTCTTTAAATTTACTCAACTTCATTTAACCCAAATTCTCGATCTAGGTATTTCCATTCAACTTTAGTAGGGTTCCATTGTTCTAACTCTGCAAAGATCATGTCTTTATCCAAAGAACTACAGGTGTATACATCTAGTTGTACAAGTGCAGGCTCTAGGAGTTCCCATATGTGTATTGCAATATGGCTAGTTTCTATCGCAACTAAACCAGTTATCCCTTCGTTACCTGGCACATCTACATATGCTGTAATAGGTCCTTTGGCAACTTTCATGCCAATTTTATCTACTAACATAGTAAGCCAATTTTGTACCCAAACTTCGTCTTTTGGAGGGTTTAAAACTTCAGCACGAATAATTAAATGCTTGTGTTCTATTAATTCCATATTACTTACCTTTTTTTCGTCTAATCTTAGCATACAACCTTTGTGTAGTATCTGCAACAATATTCTTTACAGTACGTCTACGAATACGCGCACGTTCAGACTTAGAAATACGTAAGGCTTTAATCTTTTCTTTTTCAGAACCCCATGCAAAATTCATATCTAACCCCTTACAATGGATAGTGGATCAATAACTATCAGCGCAGATGTCAATACTATTGCTAGTGCAATAATCACGAAAGGCGAGTCTATATTAATTCTTTTCATATTCAATCCCAATCTTTATCATGGCGTGTAGTTTCATGCGCAATTTCTCCATAATGCACATCAGCATATTCAACTGAGTCTGTCCAGTAAATTTCGTCTAAGTTTTCGAGTAACCCATCTTCTGTCGTATTACAATAATCTCTATAACCTTCTTCAAGTTTAAAATTGCTGCGAATATACGATATGTATTTCTTATCTCGCTTCAATGCAGAAGAGTATAATTTGAGTCCTCTAAACAGGTAGTTACTATGCATGATTATCTTTCACCTTTATCCTCAAGTTGTTTTATTCTTAATTGCATCCAGTCTGCAACAACATTTTCTGTTTTACGGATAGGTAGCTGTGTATCCACTGAGGCTTTAAGAGTAGACAAAGCTATCCTCAGTCCAAATAATTCTGACCATTCCAAGCTAGTTTTACTCATGTCTCAGTATAGATCGGTTTAGAGCTAATGGTAGTATGATAATCACAATCATCTCTAAAGTCTATCGTAACTGTTTCACGAACAACCTGTGTGTCATTGTATCTATAGACTACTACTTCAGCGGTCAATGCATGTTCATCATAGGCTTTTATTATTTCTAATGCCAAAGCATCATGGTCTAGTGTTTTTGTCATAATCGTTCCTATTCTTATTATTGTTGTAACATAAATTAATGTGGTTGTAAAGCTATATTTTTATCGTTAGCAAGTGTCTGTACATAGTTCACCATTAGGCTTAGAGCCAGTTCCATCTACACCATTATTACAACCAACACTGGCAATTAATACTGTAGCTATCATTATGTATGTACCCCACTTACACCACTTAATAAACAACACATACGCATCCTCGGCTTGTTTCTGAGCCTGTTTTCTTTGCTTCTTATCAAATGCTTTACTCATCATGCAACCCACATAGTTTCTGCATCTAAAACCTCAGCGGTTTCATTAGCGGCTTCCAGTGTATTGAATAACAAATCATCAACTTTTTGTTCACGTTTCCAATACTTTTTTATGTTACCACTAAAAGTGATGTGTTGAACAGTTTTTCCATTTTTTATTAAGATGTACGGCATTATAAAAAGTCTCCTAACGTAACTTCAGTAGATACAACATCAATTCTAGCTTTAGCAATCTCTAGGTAGTTTTCGTCTAGTTCAATACCAATGAAGTTAAAACCACCTAGCTTTGCACCACGTCCTGTAGAGCCACTACCCATAAACGGATCAAGTGTTGTACCACCTTTTGGTGTTACCATAGTTACAAGGTAACGCATAAGGTCTGTAGGTTTTACAGTAGGGTGGTTGTTCTGTGTAGGCGTCCAACGTCCATATGGATTGCCATCTTCACCTTCTTCTGCTTTCTCTGCATGGTTTGGTCTGAACTCAGAAGACGCTGTAGCCTTTGGCGTAAAGTTCTCTAGTCCATCATTACGATCTTTCTTAGATGTCTTTGGAACATAGAAGAAACGTGCGGTAGAACCTTCTTGAAAACCGATAGGGTCACGATTAGCGGATGCGCCACATTCCAGTTCTCCAGTGTATTTTCCATATACCTCACCCTTGCCAGT
>TARA_R110000744_G_scaffold29871_6_pt1 | contig 14150 bp, 17 predicted proteins | sample TARA_R110000744 | Tara Oceans TARA_R110000744 (sample SAMEA4398083) | marine metagenome | biome: Polar Biome; feature: [DCM] deep chlorophyll maximum layer (ENVO:01000326); material: water (ENVO:00002006), including particulate matter (ENVO:01000060) such as... | depth 36 m | reverse complement strand
CGCCTCTCCGATGTCGCGGCCCTTCTCTGCGTCATCGCTGAGTGCATCCATGCTGTCTAGAACGAACAGGCCCGGCTGCTTATCCTTCGCTTGCGCCTTGCACGCGGTGTTGATGGCACGGGAGAAATCCTCGACGGTCTGGATGGAGGGCCTGCCGTCCTCGCCGTCTAGCATCTCCGTTCGGTCCAGGGGAAGTCCCAGGGTCTCGGCGTAGCCTACGTCAAAGGCTGCCTCTGCTTCGCCGTACCAGATCCGACCCTTCGGATACTTGGCGTTGTGGTTCGCTGCTGCCTCGATGGCTGCTAGCGTCTTCCCTGTCGACTTGTCACCTACCAGGTTGGCGAAACGGTTCTCTGCCCATCCCCCGCCCAGGGCGAGGTCAAGCATCAAGCAGCCTGTGGAGAAGGTTTCAGTCCTGCCCTGGTCGAGCATGTAGATGTCAGGAGTCGGTTCGATTCGAGGTGCGTTGGCCATGATGGTGGGGGAGAATGAGACAGGCCCCGCTGCCCGTGAAGGCGGCAGGGCCGAAGGTCTTGGAAATCAGATGCGGTCAGTCACGGCTCTTGCGCTTGAACTTGCGCTTGACGGGAGCTTCATCCTCCTCGTCATCATCGTCGTCGTCATCGTCGTCGTCAGAACGGGATGTCTTCTTCGTTCGGCGGCCACGGGGCTCGTCCTCCTCGTCCTGACTGCTGGACTTTTTTGACTTCTTCTTGACAGGCTCGTCGTCCTCGTCAGCATCATCGTCAAGCTCCTCGTCTTCGTCGTCGATGGTGGCGCGCTTGCGCTTAGAACGCTTCGGCTTCTCGTCCTCGTCGTCCTCGTCATCATCATCGTCGTCGGGCTCAGGCTTCCGCTTGCGACCAGAGGTGCGAGATGAGCGGGTCGGGCGCTCGTCTTCCTCTTCCTCGTCGTCATCATCACGGGACGCCTTCTTGGCGCCTGTGCCACTCAGGACCTTCTCGATGTGCTCCGCCGAGTAGTAGTTGATGACCTCCGGAAGAGGGTTTTCCATCACGAACTCAAGCCATTCTTCGGCCTGGTCGTCGTCCCGAGACAGGGCCGATTCACGACGCGCTACCTTGGCTCCTGTGTACTTCGTCTTCATGCCCTTGCCTTCGCGGGAGAAGAAGAAATCGTAGCCCTCCTGCGGGTCGTCGACGTACAGGACCTCGCCTGTCTCGCTGTCAAGACATTGCTTGGCCCAGTCCTTTTCGAGGGTCCAGGGGCAGGGGTAGATGACCGGCTGTGGCGTCTTGTCTGATCGGTTGATGATCCACAAGAGGACGCGCTTGTAGGCCCGGCAATCGTTGGCGAACTTGTCGTCCCCGGTCCTCTTGGCGTCGTCGACTGCTTCACAGATGGGGCAGCGTTCACCCTTGTTCTTGTTCAGGCAGGCGTACGTCTGATTGTCGGGTCCCACGCCGGAGTGGAAGTAGGCGTCAAGCCCGAAGCTGTCGGCCCCGTCCCAGGTTGGAGGAAGGACTCGGATCTTGTGCTCGCCCGTGTCGGGGTTCCAGGTCTCGTACTCCGACTTGTAGGCGGTGTCGAAATCACCGCCGCCCTGGTTCTGCCGCTTCTTTACGTCCTCTGCGGAACGCTTCTTGTACTGGAATTTCTTAGCCATGGTTCATTGCTTGCGACTTGATGACGCGGATAACGTAGTAGCGGGCTCGGTGCCAGCCGTAGGAAAGGGAGGCGGCCCAGCCAGCAATCAGGATGGGACTGAGAAGAACGCAGCCCACGATCAGTGCCAGGTTGTCGGTCATGCTCGATTCTGGAGGCCGGCGGTGATTTCGGTTGCGTAGATGTTCGCGAGGTCGCGGATCATTGAGCCGCGAGTCCTCCAAGCAGACAGGAGATTTTCCCAGGTCGCTGCTTCTTGCGTTGCCTCTCGATAGTCTTCAAGAGCTTGCGCGTAGATCTCATCGCCCTTCGCTGCTGATTCAACTTCAGCGACCAGGACCCGGCCTGTCTTAGCTTCGCCGAGGGCTGTCCGTGCGCGCTCCTCAGCCCTGCTTCGTGCCTGGTCCCTGGAATCCTTCAGACCGTCTCTGCGAGACAAGCTGCGGGCAGCCCACTCGCCGACCTCTACCAGGAGCGGTGCGTGTTCTGTGAGCTCATCTGTGATCTGGTCTTTGTCAATGGCAATGGCTCGTCTGAGCCGCTTGTACGCTTTCGCGCTTCTTTCAACGTAGGAGTCTGTCATTCGTCTTCTCCGAGAAGCTGTCCCAGCGACAGCAGTATGGGGGCCATGCCCGTCACATGACCATACGGTTTCGAGAACGCGTCAAGGACAGCCAAAGCAGGAATTGCGGCGTCAAAGGATTTCGCTCCCAGGGCGACTTTCGCGAAGTAGGCGAGGACCTGAAGCCTGATGCTTTCAGGGTTCGTCTCCTTCAGGTTGTCCAGGATCTTGGCGTATGAACGCCAGTTGGTGTTCCCCTTCGACATCAGCCTGCTGAGTTCAATCACGTCGGATGACCTGGTCGCTGATTCAAGTATCGAGATGGCGTCTTCAGTCTCTTCACAAGACCACACCGCAGCGAGGGAGGTCAGAGCCTGGCGGGGTGAACCACCAGCCGACTCAGCGACCACGTCAAGGATGGCGTCGGACACCTCACCCTTCATCTCCTCACGGACGCTTTCCAGGAGCGTGTAGAGTTCATCCTCGGCGACCGACTTCAGGTTCACCGTCACGCATCTTGTCCGGATGGTCTGCGGGATCTTCTCAGGCTCGGTGGTCAGGAAACACCAGTACGCGAAGGCAGGTGGCTCTTCAACGTCCTTCAGGAGACTGTTCCATGCGGCCTTCGACAGCATGTGGCATTCGTCGATGATGATCACCTTCGACTTGCCTCCCATCGGCTTGTAGCGGAGCGTCTCCATGACGGCGCGCATGGCGTCGACGCCTGTGTTTGACGCTGCGTTCACCTCGTCAATGTTCTTCGGATCGGCCCCCACCTCGCTGGCCAGGATCCGGGCAAGCGTCGTCTTGCCTGTTCCACTTGGCCCGATCATGACGAAGGACCGCTTCTTGCCAGACTCGATGACGTCGCGCAGTGAGGCGACGGCTGCGTCTTGGCCCACCACGTCGTCGAAAGTCCTGGGGCGGAAGCGTGTGGCGAAATCAGTGTCGGTCATAGTTCAGTTGAGTTGTAGACGCCGACCTCGCTCATGTCGTACCAGTCAGGGCCTTCTTCAAGCTCAACCTGGAGGGGGACAATCAGCCAGTCGGCTTTGAAGGTCAGCATTTCTGTGACGATGATGTCGATGGCTTCATCGACTTCTGGTTCAGGTACGACGAATGTCAGGTCGTCATGGACGTTGATGGCAGGGCAGATCCAAGGCAGCTCCAAGTCGAAGCTCAGGTCTTTGAGGCGGTCTGCGGCGTCGACGGTGATGTCGCTGGCTGCGCCCTGGATGGGTACGTTGATGACTTGATTCTTTGAACTCGGTCCGCGGTGACGTCTTCCCGTCAAGCCATCAACGTACCCGAACTCACTATACTGGTCCCACACCTCAGCATGCCATCTTTTTACTCCAGGAAAGTCGGACCAGAACCGCTTCTCGATGTATGCTGCATCGTGGTCAGCCAGGCCCAGGCCCCGCGCGATGGACTTCAGCGAGGATCCGTAGAAGGTGGGGAAGACCATCTTGTTCTTGATGATGCTCCGAAACTCTTTCATGTCGCCATCGGCGAACCGCTCGAAGCAGTCAGGGTCGATCTCGGCGATGAACTCTGCGTACTCCATGTGAATGTCAAGGTTGTTCCACAGGGCGTCGACGAACTTCTTGTCCTTGCTGGCGCAGGCGATGACGCGCGCTTCAACCTGTCCGTAGTCAGCCGCTAGGAGGACTTGCTTGACCTTCTTCATATCTTCTTAGGGCGGACGATCTTCCGGACCTGCTTGTTCTTCCGCTTCGGCCAGTTCTGATTGTTCGGGCCGTCGCTTGACCACCTGCCGCTGTCGGTGAACAGGGTGTTGAATTGGCAGTGGATCTTCCCGTCAGGATAGACGAGCGTGTCTGGATGGCTGATGAGGAACTTCTCCAGGTAGGTTGACTTGAGCTTCGCGAGCTCTCGGTACTGGACAATCAGTTCTGCAAGCGGGTGGTCAACCTGGGCAAGCGCCGCGGCGTCGGTCGTGTACTTGTCGCCCTTCTCGATGGCTGATGTGCCGATGTAGTCCTTCATGATCACCAGAACCGCTGCGTTGCTGCTAGGCGAGAAGGTGGATTGCTCGCGCTCATACCTCTTTACCTCTGACGTCTTCTTGCAAGCAGACTCAATCTCAGCGATCTGCTCCTCGACGGTCTCGATCTGCTCCTGGACCTCGTCCTGGTCAATGTCGACGCCTTGAAGCTGGAGTGCGACGGCTGTCGGAATCCTCCGGTGATGCCTTGCGGCGATGCTCTGGAGGCCCTGGTCAGCTATCAGTTGCTCCTGTCGATCGTACAGCATGTAGGTGTACTTTACGTCGATCCCGTTGTAGCGGAGCACTTTCGGCAGGGGCGTGCTGTCGAGTTCAGTGACGTTGATTTCGCCGAACGCTTTGATGCCTGATCCGAGACGATAGAGGCAGCAGAAGTCCAGGTTGTGGCAGCCCTTCCTCTCGTCCAGTACCCACGCTTGCGCCATCGTGTCACGCCAGACGTGGCTCCGTAGTAGGCGTTTGCCCATCTCATACGCTAGCCATTCGAGTTCGAATGCCAGGTTGTGAGCGATGACCTCCTCGTGCTCAGTGAAGAGCCCATAGAGCCTCTCGGAGAGGTCGAGCTTCTCAGCACGGGTCAGCTTCGACTCGGGATGGTCCCAGGGGATGGCCCACACGTTCCTGTCATCACCGAAGGCTATCGAGAGGATCTTGTTCCCTATCGGGTAGGGGCGGAGGCCTTTCGTCTCGATGTCCAGGGCGAGGCGGTCGAGCTTCGCGGCGCGCTTGATCGCACTCTTGCACTCCTTGAACGTGTAGCAACACACGATGCCTTCAGTCACGTTCGTCTTCGTCACCTCAACCCTGCCCCATTCGGGCGGGTCCTGGGCCACCTTCTTAGCCAGCTTCAGATCCCGGTAGAACGCCTTCCAGTGTTCAGAGGCGTCAATACCCTCATAACGCTTGTCGCCCCAAGAGCGAAGCATAGCGGGGGCGAGGGCCGGAACCACGAGACACTCGTGGCTCCCGATCTTGGCTTGAAAGACTCGGCCCCGGAGGGAGGTCATCTTGACCTTCTTTGACAGTCCGGACAAGGCCCATCGAGCCGCCACGATTCCCAGGGTGACGATCACCGCAGGCTGTGACTGCTCGATGTCCAAAATCAGCGACGGCCTGAAACATTCGATCTCGGTGCGGTCAGGGAAGCCTGCCTTCGCGACCCTGGTGCAGACCACGTTGTTCAGGCGAGCCTCGTAGTAGGTGTGCTGCCCGAGACCCTCCATGAGCGCGATGCCGTCTTCGCCTGTGAAGTGCTCGCCCTCGTTGTCGTCGCGTTCGCTAGGCTGCTCACCTAGAATGTAGATTTCAGGGCGATCCTCGCCTGCTGGCTCCATCACGGGAGACCGTGCGCGTGGGTTCATGCGCTTGACGCCTCGAAGTCCCAGCTTCCATAGCGTCTCGTCTGTCACTGCACGCGGGTCGCGTTTCTTGTCCAGAGCTGACGCGCTGTCGGTCCTCGTGAAAAAGCCTGTATCACCCATCGATTGCTGACACCACGTGATCGAAGCGGGGGCCTGACATCTGCACGCAGACATCGGACACGATTCGGATTTGACCGGAGACTTCGACTGCCTTCTTCAGCAGCGCGGGCGAACAGATGATGGTGGCTTCTGGGTGGTCGGCTGACTTGCAGAAGTCCTTGTAGTCTGCCGCTGCGGTCCCTGCTGAGAATCGCATCTTGCCTGCTGCCACCTTGATGGTGATGGCCTTGTCAGGAGCCGTCTCGAGAACGACCAGGGCGCGGTCAAGCACTCCCTGGAAGCCCTTCGGAATGTCGTAGGTGCTCGCGTCTTCGGGCAAGGCGTAATCGAGCGACGTCTTGAACTTCTCGACGTCACCCTGGGCCACGAGACGAGCGAACAGGCGGGTGGCCTTTCCGAAGCAAGCGACGATCCAGCCTGCCTCTTCACTGTCGTCGTAGATGATCTTCGTCAGACCTTCTTGGCGGGCGAGCTGCGAGACGAGTTCAACCCATCGCGGCGGAACCACCATGACGTCCTTCGCCTGCTTCTTGCCCGCCTTCACCTGGGCGGTGCTCCTGGTGATGGCCACGTTGTTTGAGGAGTACATCGCGACTTCATCTTTGGCGGTGACTTCAATCGTCACGCCCATCCTCCAGGGGTGACCAGGATCGAGCCCCATCGAGAGCTCACAGCGACGAAGCGCCTCGACGAAACTCTCATCGGAGACAGCCAACTCTTTTGCTGAATCACGAGGCATCTCGAAGACGAAGTCCTCAGAAGACAGGGTGGGGACCTTCAGACGTGCTCGGCCGCACTTCAGCTCAACCGCGTCTTCAGTCGGCTCTTCAAAGATCACGTCCTTGCCTCGCGAGGCCGCTAGGAAGTTGATGAGGAGGGAACCTTTCAGTCCCAGGTCCCCGAACTCACTCAGGCATGGAGTTTCGATTCCCACGACGTCGTCGTAGGCGGTCACCTTCCCATCTTTGAAGCACAGGTGACTGAGGGCGGGGACGAGGTCACGCCCTGAAAGACCGGGCGAAACCGTCTTCAAGGTATGCAGCAGTTCTGCTCTGTTCAAGGGCTTGTTTTTTTGCTTTCCGTTCGGTGTACCCGTCCGGCATCGGCATAGAGCCTTCTTTGACGTACTGCTCGATGTCGAAGCCCGAGCCAGTTTTGAAGTAGTAATAAGTGACGAGCCTGTCGCGAATTCCTTCATCGCGCAGGATATTGCTGTGCTGGTACGAGGTGGTGATCGTGTAGATCATCTTCGTGGTACCATGCCCGAACTCTGTCTGCCCCGTCCGGGAAGGCCCCTGGTCGTTGAAGAAGCCAGTCCTCCGCGCGTGGAACGGGGGCGGGGTGTAGTGCTGCGTGCAGATCTTGAAGAACCTTGCACACAGCTTCTGGCGGTCGCGGTAGTCGGTCCTGAGGCCCTTGATGGTGAACCCCTGGTCGGCGACGTACTTCTCGACGTATTCTCTCTTCTGCTTTCCGAGTGCGCTGTACGACCGTTCCGGGCTCAAGTAGTTGAGCGACAGCTTCTTCACGTCCGTCGGCAGGCTGAAGTGGATGATCCGCGGGACCTTCATGAAGTCAGGCTTCCCATGCACGTCAGCGACGGGAATCATGGCCCCGCCATAGGCTCCGACCATCAGCCAGGTCGCCGAGTCAATCGAGAACCACGGGTACCTGTACAGGATGGGGAGGGCGGTGACGCCGAACCCGTGGGTCTTGATCTTCGGGTAGCCTTCATCTCCGCAGAGGTAGTTGAACACCTCGTCCAGCCATACCATTTTCTGCGCGGTCGTCCGGTCGTTGGCAGGACTGATTCCGATGTACTCGCAGCCCTCCTCGATCATCTTCTCGAGCCAGTACATGCGCTCACCCTGGTGAAAGACGGGCACTGACTCGATCCCCCGCTTCCGGAGGGCCTGGAAGTTATCCCAGCCCTTCTTGGCTGATGCGTCAACCTCGCTCGGACTCGGGACGCGCCCAAACTCACCTGGAATCTGGTCCAGGTTGACGGCGTGGCTAACCGAGTCCTGATGCTCGAGAATGAAGTCGCCGTACTCCTCAACTGTGAGGGGCAGCTTCTTGCGCCAGCTTGTGTAGGCTCCAGAGTCTAGAACGAGGTCGACTTTCATATCAGATCCATGCGGGGCGAGCGGCGAAGATGCGCTGGACGGCGAGTTCGTACCCGCCCTTGATGTAGACCCGCGAGGGCTGGAACGGAATCCCGCCCCGAGGCGTGAACAGTCCCGTCACCCTGAGCCACTTCGGATCCAGGAGCGTGACGAGGTCTTTCGTGAAGCGGGCGACGCACGCCTCATGGAACTCACCGTGGTTCCGATACCCGGCAACGTACATCTTGATGCTTTTGCTCTCGACGCACTTTTCGCTCGGGATGTAGTCGATGACGATGGTCGCGAAGTCGGGCTGGCCCGTGAGCGGGCACAGACTGGTGAACTCCGGAATCTCGATGTGGATCACCTGCGACGAGACGTCAGAGACTTCGCCTGGACCTCCGGGGGCTGGGAACGCTTCGAGCAGGCCAGGGTCGACCTCGCCGAAGAGGTAGTTGTTTCGGTCGGCCGTCTCTTGGAGGGCCTTGAGCTTCAGGTCTGTCATGAGAAGAATCCGGTCTGGCGTTTCACGCCTTTTTCGATACGAAGGGGAATGGATGTTGCCCCTGGCCCGAGTTCGAGCCAGTTCACTATACGGTCAACGCAATGAACGACGCCAAAATGTTCACACCATTCTTTCAAAGATGTGAGGTTCCTGATCACGTCGGCGATGCGCTTCGGATCAGGGGGTGTCATCTCGCAAAGAGTGCCCCTGATCCCGTCGACCCTCTTCATCTGCCAGGAGCGCCCGTAGAGCTTGGACGTAAGCCTTGAGGGTCGCTTCGCAGGATCCTTCGAGATCAGGAACCGGAGTAGCTCGAAGTCACAGGAGAAGGGCTGCAGGCCGGGCGCTCCTTCGTCCTTCGATTCGCGGTAGAGCCCGCACCTTCCGTTCTCCTTGATGAGATGCCTGCAGTAGAAATCATCGTTGTCGTGCTGCCAGTCGGTCAGCAGCTTGACGTCGCGCCCATCGAAGCGGACGGTCCTAGGCTCCAGGTGGTCTAGTTCGCCTGCCTTCGCGGCGGCGTGTGAAGGCAAGTAGTCCAGGGTGAACCGGGGGCAGCAAGCACCGCAGTTTGGCGGGCAGGTGTACCCCCGGCAGATGTCAGGACTCACGACAAGGTCATGGGGCGTGTAGGCCTTCCCCTTGTACTCGAAGGGCTCGATCGCGACGGCAGCGAAGTAGCTGTCGACCACCTTGTCGATTGTGTCCCGCTTATTCATCTCAGCGCGTTGACCAGGCTCATGAACTCGGACTGGGTGTTTGAATCCTCAGCGAACAGGCCCTTCAACGCAGTGGTCTGCGTCTCGGTCCCGGCCTCACAGACGCCCCGACTCTCCATGCAGGAATGCCGGCACTTCACCACCACGCCGACGCCCTTCGCCGAGAGGCCCTCCATGAGCGAATCAGCTATCTGCTGGGTCAGCCGCTCCTGGACCTGAAGACGGTGGGAGAAGATGCGAACGAGGCGGGTCAGCTTCGAGAGCCCGACGACCTTCCCGTCTGGGATGTACCCGATGTGCGCCACACCGAAGAACGGGGCCATGTGGTGCTCGCAGTGACTCCAGACCCTGATGTTCGATTGGAAGATCATCTGGTCGTATCCTTCACCACCATCTGCGAATGACTTCAGGACGGCGATGGGATCCTCAGCGTATCCCGACGTCCAGTGCTGCCATGCCTTCGCGAACCGGGCTGGCGTTTCCAGGAGACCTTCACGAGTTGCGTCCTCGCCTGGCGTTGCCTCGATCAGCCACTTGGCTGCGGCCATCAGCTTCTGCTGTGTCATGCTTTCTCCGTTGATTCTGGTGCGTGCTTCGTGCCGAACACATAGCCCGACGTCGGATAGTCTGCGGGCAGAACGTGTTCGTCGATGGCGCGGACGATCAGCGGGTCAGCGATGCCTGCGTCATGGAATCCCTTCGCCCTGAGGATGGACGCATGGTTCGTCGGGTTCGGGGGGAACATCCCGTCATAGCAGGTATGCGAGTAGGCGAGTGCTTCCATGCACCCTGGTAGCGACTGCGCCAGGCGGACGCTTTCTGCTTTGCTGATGTGGAGCAGAGGCGTTGTGATTGACACGGGCTTGCCCGCAGGGAGAGCCTGCATGATCGCGAACTCCATCGCCTTGATGAAGACCTCGCGACAGTCTGGATAGCCCCCGAAGTCTTCTTGCGAGACTCCCGTATACATCGTGTCGCAGTCACGGGCCGCAGCGATGTTGGCTGCCAGGGCGAGGAAGATCAGGTTCCTTCCTGGGACGAACGTCGCCTCCAGTCCGCCGGGCATGGCCTCGGCTGAATCGTAGTGGCCGACGTCACGGCCAGGGTCGGTGAGAGGAGACGTTCCGAGCAGGTTCGGCAGTGTGACCTGGTGGTGGGACTCAACGCCCGCCATCGTGGCGACCCGAACCGCTGAGTCAAGCTCAATCGAGTGTCGCTGCCCGTAGTTGAAGGTGACAGCATGCACGAATTCGTGCTTCTGCTTGGCTTGGAAGAGACAGATTGTACTGTCCTGCCCTCCTGAAAGAATTACTAGAGCTCCCATGATGAATGCGTTTGGTCAGAGAAAAATCGGGACCGGCCCTAGGACCGATACCGATCTATACGGACGGGGATTTCGATCAGGCTTCCGAGAAGCCAGGAATATCGATGATCCCTTCTTTGCCCATCAGTTCGAGGACGTTGCGCGCCTCGTAGATGGCGACTGTGGCTGAAGCTTCGGTGAAAGCGTAGCCAGCCTCGATCACTTCCTCGACTCCGGTGTCGATGTCAACATCGTCGAAGCCATGCTTCATGACCTGCTTGATGTAGTAGCGGCGGAAGATCTTGCCCCCGCCCCTGGACTTGAGGTTCGCTGGCTTGGAGGGCTTCTTCGGGGCTGGAGCTTCCTCTTCCTCGTCGTCTTCGTCCTCGTCTTCGTCGTCGTCTTCGTCGTCGTCTTCGTCGTCCTCTTCGGGCTCAGGCTCAGGCTTCTTCTTGGAGGCCTTCTTCTTCGGGGCTGGAGCTTCCTCCTCGTCCTCGTCCTCGTCTCCTGGGAAGGCGGGGACAGCGCGCTTGCGCTTGATGGCCTTGACGGCGTCCGAGTACCACTCCTGGGCATCTTCGCTCAGGTCGTCGAACACGTCGTCGCCTTCTTCTTCAATCTCGTCGCTGACGGCTTGCGCGACGCGGCGGGCGAAGGTTGCAGGCTTCTCGTTCTTCTTCGGTCCCTTGATTCCGGAAGCTTCTAGAAGCTCCTCTTTCACGGTCTGTGTCTTTGCCATGGTCGGTGCGCCCTACTGCGGGCAGGTTGGTGTCGGTCGTTGACGGTTGTAGTTGGCTATACTAGCCGAGCTTCTTGGCCCGGCTAGAAAATTCTAAGGAATGTAGATGGCGCTGTTCTTGTCGTTCTCGCGGACCTCAATCTCGACGATGCGCACGCGTCCGAGGGTCTGCTCGCGGAAACGCGGGCTGAGCTCCTCGTAGAGCCACTTCGCTGTCCCCTCCATCCCGACGTTCGGAAGAACCACCAGCTTGGCGGCTCCAGCTCTAGCGAGGTCCCTGAACGTGTCCAGGAGCGGGTCGGCCTCGTTGATGAGCAGCGTGTGGTCGAAGTGATCCTCGAGGAACGCCTTCACCCACTTCAAGCTGCCGAAGTCCATCACGAACCCGAACTGGTCGAGCTCGTCGGCTTCGAACTTGAAGTGGAAGGAGCGGGAGTAGCCGTGCACGTAGGCGCAGTGGCCCTGGTGCAGATGCTGGCGATGCGAACAGGGGTAGTTCGGGAAGATCTTTGTGGATTGCAGTTTCGGCATATCAAGTAGAGGGGATGAAGGGAGCGAAGCCGAGGAAGTCCGTCAGCTTCTGGTAGAGGTCGGTCTGGGTAGGCACGCCGGCCATGCGACAGAGGGCCTCGTTCTCGGTCTCGCGGGAACCGTTCCGCTTGCGCTTGCGCTTCCTGGAATGAATCTGCCCCTGGGCAGCGACCAGGAGCTTCTGGATGAGCGGGTCGGCGTCGGTCAGGCTCAGGATGAGGTCTACCTCGGCGGCGTGATCGTAGTCGTCGAGGAAGCATGATGTCGGCTCGACGTCGTCATCACCTTCTAGGACGGCCTCGCTGTCGCCCTGTGAGGATGGGCCGCCGCTCATCTCCCACCTGTTGATCTTGCGGCCGAGGTCCATCGTGTGTTGGCTCAGGGCGAGCTTGTAGATGGCCATGAAGTGCGAGCCGGTCTCGTACTTGTAGCGGTCGCGGCAGTAGCAGAACACGAGGAATGCCTCGTCGACGATGTCGTCTAGTTCAAGTCTACCCTTGTAACGCCAGACGTGTTGGCGGGCGTATTTGACGGTGTACCCATGAAGGATATCATCCCATTCAGGTTGAAAGGACATAGCAGTTGCGGTGCTGGGGTGTGGGGAGAGTTCAAGCAGCCTCGGGCGGCTTACACCGCAAAAGCCCCGCGTCCTGTGAAGGATAGCGGGGCGGGGCGGGAGCAGGTTAGGTGGGTCTTAGTAGCCGGAGAACTCGATGACCGTGACTTCGATGCCCCGTGCGGCGAAGCGGCTGACAAGGCTGTCGAAGCTGCTGGGGCGCATCCCTTCGTTGAGCATGGTGAGCTCAAGGCCGCTGTTCCAACCCTGAAGTTCCCAGTTGCCGTCGTCGTGGGTGATCTCGCTGGCTGCCTTGCTGACCTCGTCGGAAATGTTGAGCAAGGCGATTTGGGCGGGCGTGAAGTCGTTGGTGTTGAACATGGCTTGTTGCTGTTTGGCGTTGGTCTTGTCGGCAGCACCTTGCTGCCATGCCTGTAGTATGGGGGAAGGCCGAAGGTAAAACAAGGGGGTAGGTATGTTTCTTTGGAGAAACTTTCTACACCGCCAAAGCCCCGCGTCCTGTGAAGGATAGCGGGGTGGGGTAGGAGCTGTGACTCTACTCAGCGAAGGCCAGGGCGAGCTTCGCTGCCTTCATCTTCATCGAGTGGCCTTCGCCGAAGCTGGCACGGTCGAACGCGCGCTCCGGGTCCTTGCCCCTCATGTTGTGGTCGGCGTGCCAGGTGACGGCGTTCAGTGCGCCCCACACCGTACCTTTCGCTGCCTTCGTCTCCTGTCCAGGAGCGTTGTGCATGATCCCGACAAGCTCGTCAACGCGCTTGTGCTGCCTGGCTGTGATCTCCTTCTCGTCTTCGACGGCAGGGTAGAGGACGTCCAGGAACAGCTCCCGTGCACGACGCTCGCTGATCTGCTTCGAAGCCATCAGGTCGATCTTGGCCATGAAGCCTTCCCAGTTCTCGTCCAGGGCCATCTTCTCCTTCACCGTGTCGAAGTCGAAGTGGCTGATGTGACTGATCCTGAGCGCGCCGTCCTGACGTCCAAGCTGCGACGCAAGCTGATTCGTGCATGCCAGGCGCAGCGAAGTTTGGCGGACGATGGTCGGCATCGAGAAGTCGAACGACGATGCCATGAGCAGGTTGCGTTGAATCCGCTCGCCCTTCGCGAAGGCGGACGGCTCGTGGGTCGAGTGGGCGATGGCCCAGACCCGCTTCCCGCCGGACAGCGACCCCGCTGCGTCGATCTTGAAGTCGCCGACGTGCTCGGTCACCTTCTCGAAGAAGTCCAGAAGCTCCCGGGGCTGGACCGGCTTGTATCGGTCAGACACGATTCCCAGGGGCGCGTTCGTGTCGCTCCTCATGAGGACATTCTGCTTTGCCATCGTGAGCATCTCTCCGCCGTCCTCTGCCGTGAAGTTGACTGGACGCGAGATGGCCTCCCAGTCGAGTCCTGCGGCGATGGCCCAGTCGTCGACGCTGGCTCCATCTTTGAGTGTTGCGCCTCCAGCGAGGTAGTGACCGCTGTTCGATTCGGCGCGTGCGTAGGTTCCTGAACTTGCCATGACTGTATCTTCCTTTTCGTTGCTGTGAGTTGCTGTGAATGCCGGCAGCACCGTGCTGCCTTGCTTGGACCTTAGTGTCTGTCTCGGGCGGAACAAGGGGAAAGGTATAGTTTCTTTGGAGAAACTTTCTACACCGCCAAAGCCCCGCGCCCTGGTGAGGGTAGCGGGGCTGGGTGGGAGCAGGTTGGATCAGGCGGTCCAGGCAGTTTCGAGAGCCTCCAAGAAGACGCGCGCGCCTTCGGGTGCTAGGAGGCTGGCCTGCGACTGAGCGGTCCGGCCCCGATTCTCGGCAGACCACTCAGCCGTGTAGTGGAAGACCACGTGGGCGCTCACCATGCCTTCCCGGTTCACGCAGCTCTGGACAACGATGCGATCAATGTGGGACGGGCGGGCGAGGTTGGCGGAGGCGCAGGCGATCTGGAGGGTCTGGCGGTCGAGGTCGGTGAACAGGCCGTTGTCTTCGATGATGCTGTTCTTC
>TARA_R110000744_G_scaffold100991_3_pt1 | contig 14200 bp, 10 predicted proteins | sample TARA_R110000744 | Tara Oceans TARA_R110000744 (sample SAMEA4398083) | marine metagenome | biome: Polar Biome; feature: [DCM] deep chlorophyll maximum layer (ENVO:01000326); material: water (ENVO:00002006), including particulate matter (ENVO:01000060) such as... | depth 36 m | reverse complement strand
CCCCACAAAGGTGCTGTTCTCCATTCGTTTGGGGTGGCTGAAAAGCTTTGAAACCCACTGGCTAGTCCTGGTCCCATATCGTGCAAAAGCATGTCCGTAAAAGGATAAAAAGTGCGGTTGTTTAATATGGCAAAACTTGAGCTTTCACCTGTTTTCATTTTTGGAATGTGGCAGCTCGCACAGGCGCTTTGTTCAAACACTTTTTTCCCTTCAAGAAAGGTCGTATCACTTAGATTGCGCATTGCAGGTGGTGAAGACAATGAAACAAAAAGATCTACTAATCTTGATTGCTGTTGATCAACTTCTAAATTGTCTAAATGTGTACTGTTACCATTTGGGCTATCTATGCATGTTTTTTGGTATTCTGTGCAATCACCTGATGCCGAAGGGTTAAGGGGTGTCGATAAGCCTAAATCAGTATTGAATGCCAGCTGATTTTGCGCAGTTATACTGGGCGTGGCAGCTTTATAACCAAAACGACCGACGATATTTTCGTTACCGTTACTATTGGGTATCCAGCTCACTCGACCGCTGATGCCATCACTATCTTTGTCGCTAGGATCGGCATTGGCAATAATCATATCACTTGGAATATTATCTAATAAACCCATTCCGACTAATGCAGGAGAAACAAGAAGAGTAACATTTGTACTATCCTCAAAGTCTCCATAATTCAAGCTAGTCCAATGGATATTTGGTGTTCTTAATTCGACCTTGGTTTCATCAGTTAGTGTCTCTATATGTGTACTATAAGTAAGATAGTAATCCCCTTCAGGAAGAATGCCTGGGGAGCTTTGTCCTTGGAATTGGTGGCCATAATGTTTATCACCAATATTAGGATAAATGAAATCAGCAATAGGGGAGGTGTTTTTATAAGATTTGCCAAGACGGATTAGAAAAGATGGAACGGATGCGCCACTTACACCCGTTTCAGGAGCATGACCTCTACCATTATTTATATGGCAGCTATTGCAGGATCGAGTGTTATAAAGCGGACCCAAACCATCGCTGGCTGTGGTTGAAGAGGGAGAAGGCACCCAAAATTTTTGGAATACCGCTTCACCAATATAAAAATCGAGTTTGTCTTCAAGCGCAATTCCAGTAAGAGGAGATGAGTAATCACTAGCAATCGCTACGTTCTGAAAACAAAAAAAGCTGACGTAAACGCCAGCTATCAAAAAAGTAATACTTTTCAATTTTTCTGTCATAAATAGACAAATACCATTAACTGACTAAATGACACATCCTTCCTGGTATCCCATTTACATGTTTTTATAGGGATAACAGTATTATTCAAATACCGAGCTTGGGTTATCTAAACTATCAGACCCTTCTAGCGCGATGCCCTGAAGATTTAGCTGATGGATGATTTCTTCTGTAGTGCGTGTTTCATTCACTAATGAGTCGACAAACGTTTGTACTAGCTGATTGCCTTTAGTGTTATTCATTGCAATGAGAACGTCAAAGGTTTGTCCTTTTTTTGCCGCATCTACCATGGCTTGTGCTGCACTTTCTGTTTCATCTAACTTTTGTTTCATCTCGGCGTCTAGCTGCGTATTTTTCTGGGCAACAAGGTTGGATAAAGACGCGCCTTTTATCCAGCTACCGTCAACACGTTTGTACTCGCCTAAATAGACGTTTTTAATGCCTTTCGCGTCATAGTAGTGTGACCAATGAGTGTTATCAGAGAAGCAATCATGCTCTTCTTCTGGGTCGTGTAACATTAGGCCAAGTTTTGTACGTTCTCCGCCTAATTCACCGTATGCAAGGCTTCCCATTCCGGTAAGAATAGTAGAAAGACCTTCTTCTGGTGTTTTTTCCAGTAGCGCAACGCGAGCGTCGCCGTTATTTTTCCAGTTATTTGCCATTTCTTCTAAGTCAGAAATGAGTAAGTCTGTTGCTGCAACTAAATAGTCACGACGACGATCACAATTGCCATTTGTGCAATTTTCTAGATCGAAATCTGTTGCTGGTCGTTCACCTGCGCCTGGGTTTGTGCCGTATAAATCTTGGCCCCAAAGTAAAAACTCAATGGCATGGTAGCCGCTTGCGACATTGGCTTCAACGCCATCGGCTTCTTGAAGTGTATTGGAGATAAGCTCAGGAGTGATATTGGAGGTGTCAACTTTCACGCCGCCAATCATTAGGCTTTTTGATGCAATAACATTAGCAGAGTAAAGAGCGTTCAAATCTGATTCTGAGCCATAGCTGTCTTTAGCAACATAGTCTATTAAACCTTCATCTAATGGCCAAGCATTAACTTTGCCTTCCCAATCGTCAACAATAGCATTACCGAAGCGGTAAACTTCACTTTGTTGATATGGAACGCGAGCTGCAATCCATGCGGTACGAGCGGCTTTTAAATTAGCTTCAGTTGGTTCGGCTAGAAGAGCATTAATAGAAGAGCGTAATGCTTTTGCTGTCATTAAAGAATCACTATAGATAGCCTCAGCAATATTGGCATAATGAACGACAACAGAATCCGCTGTAGCAGTAGAGGATTCATTTTTTACAGCAGCTGGACCGCAAGCTGTAAGCATCGCACCTGTAATGCAGACTGCGATAGGGGTAAATAACCGTTTCATGTTTGAAGCTCCAATAGAATGTTGTATTAACATGATATTAGAAATGAAAACGATTATCAATGAGTGTTTTTGCACATTCCTTACAATTCTAGAGTGGAGAACTCAATCACCGCACTGGTATTGGAAAGTATTACCCGCCGCAGTTTTAAGGTTATATTGGCAAGCATTTTCTCTCAATAAGTTTTGACCTTCCCATGAGACACTCATACTAATTGGCGACTTATTTTTATAGCTTGGTATGAATCGATAAGCCGCGACAACATCAATTGCACTGTCTGGTCCTAATTGGATCGAGTGTCCAATTAGACGCTGACGTGTTTCAGTATTGTATAAAGTGTAATCTGTTGTGTATTCCTGATCGCCGTTATCATGAGAAAAGTTAAGCCAAATTTTACGGTATGTCTTCGGCTCAGAAGTTGGGTTGGTTAGGCGTAATTTAGTATAGATAATTTGAGAACGGGATAAGCTTGCTTGTGCATTCTGGCTTACTTTTAGGTAGGCCGAATTTGATTCTTGCCATGGCATATTAGTTCCAAAAGAAGCGTCTACTATTTGAATATTTTCTCTTGCTAAATGCATTTCAACGTATTGAATCAGGTCTTTTGCAGGGGCGTACAAGGCTAAAGCAATCACACCTAAAAGTGCGACTTTCTGAAAATTACGAACAGGACTCATTAGCTTAATCATATCCACATCCTAGAATCATTTAACTGGTTGTTTATACAGTACTGTATATATAAACAGTTATTTTGTATAGCGCTATTTATAAAAAACAGTTTGCTTTTCTAAAAAATATTTTATGGTTTTCAGGATGTAGGTGTTTTTTAAAAATTATTAAATAATGTTTGATTTTATTCATCTGATTGAAAAATAAGTGATTTTTTATGATTCCCACAGCCTTCTTAACGGTTTCTGTGGACAAGTTTTTATGTCTTTTTTTTTATTTTTTTAAACGTGAAACTTACTAGATTCGATGGCAATAAAAGGGCTAGACACTATAATGCAGCCATAAATAAGTGATGAGGTAGGTTGTGGATAAAATTGACGTGGTCGTAATAGGTGCTGGTGCTTCCGGTTTAATGTGTGCAGCAACAGCGGGCTATCGAGGTAAGAGTGTGGTGGTGTTGGATCACGCAAATAAAGCAGGTAAAAAAATTCTTATGTCTGGAGGGGGGCGTTGTAACTTCACCAACATGGATGCGGCTCCCAAGCATTTTTTATCCGACAACCCGCATTTTTGTATCTCGGCGCTACGTCGTTTTTCGTCACAAGATTTTGTTGATCTAGTAGATCGTCATGGATTGGACTATGTGGAGAAGACACCAGGACAATTGTTCTGCGAGCACTCGGCCAAAGACTTACTCGATATCTTACTAACAGAATTAGAATGGTCTGGTGCAAGACTTAAGCTGAACACTAAAATCCATAATATCGATTTTCAAGATGGCCACACAGTGGTAAAAACAAACCAAGGTGATTTTATTTGCGAGTCGCTTGTTGTCGCGACAGGTGGCTTATCGATACCAAGCATGGGCGCAACAGGCTTTGGTTATGACATTGCTAAACAAGTAGGCCATAATATTTTAGCAACACGTGCTAGTTTAGTGCCGATTACCGTGCAGCCTGATCGTAAAGCCCAACTTGCTGAGCTCTCTGGAATCGCCTGTGATATCGCCGCGACAGCCAATGGCGTTACATTTCAAGAGCCTATGTTGTTCACTCATCGCGGTGTCAGTGGTCCCTCTATTCTTCAGATTACCAATTTTTGGCAACCTGGCGAAGCGCTTAGTATCAACATTTCTCCGACCTTATCATTGGAGGAGCTAATAGATGTGCGTCAGAGTACCCCGAAGAAAAGTTTCGAAGGTTTCTTATCAAGCTTGCTTCCAAAGCGTTTAGTAGACACCATTAAAACAGAATTTCCTTGGTTAACAGAGCGCAGTGCGCAAACCTCAAACGAACAGATAGACAACCTGTTTCATTACCTTACTCATTTTGATATCGCGCCTAATGGAACGGAAGGCTACCGAACCGCAGAAGTGACGTTAGGCGGCGTCAATACCAATGAAGTGTCCTCTAAAACCTTTGAATCGCAAAAACAAAATGGCCTATACATTATTGGTGAAGCGTTGGATGTGACTGGCTGGTTAGGTGGCTACAACTTCCAGTGGGCTTGGGCGAGTGGGTATTGTGCTGGGCAGTATGTTTGATGGATTTTCTCAGTTTAAACGAAGGCAATTGTAAGGAAATTCGAAATTAGAACTAAGACAGTTTAACTTGCTGGCAGCGTAGGTGACCTAGCAGGATTCGCCACCTTAGTCGCGCTATCAAATTCTGGCAAGTCCAGAGAACTTCCTTGACGGAGCCAAATTATGTGTCTTCATAAAAACCAAATAATCAGCACTCATATATTGGTTATCCTGATCGTTGTGTACCAATACTTTGTGTCTAGACTTTCTCTATCAGACAGCCATCAATAAAGCATTCATGACAGAATGCCGGTCCATCACTTTATTCAACGACCAGCCCACAATACGTCGAGAGCAAATCTGATACTGCAGTCATGCGCAAAAAACCTCCATGAGTCCTGACATATACGATGTTGCTGAACTACACTTTATGTTGTGTGTTAGGGTTTAATTGACGTTTCAATACATTGTCCGCAATCTTACCAGATTTATTAATCAGAAGACGTGCCTATAAAAATACCGAGGGGGATCAAAATCATTCTTTAGCTTCGCATCTAATACACTTGCTGTTAATACCCCTAGTTGGCTACCACCAGCGCCATTTTAGCGAGTGATGTGTCATAAGAAGGTGTGCAGTCGATTAAAACCAGACCGACGCTTACGATGAACATACGGTCAACATGCCCCCATTTGTCTCCATAGTATTTCTCCTTTAAGGTATTGGAGGTGCAGAGAGCTTGCTTGATAAGGTTCGATAGAAAATAGTGAAGAGCAGTTGGTTTGGCTATTGAAGGCAAACTGCAATATCGAACACCATTATTAATAGCATATCGACAAGATTATTTAGGACTGGAGAGTTATTTATGGCTGTAACAAAAACACACAAAGTTGTCGATCACATCGTGGAGACACTTTATAAATACGGTGTCCGACATGTCTTTGGTATTCCAGGCGATGCGATTAATGATTTGATGGACGCAATACGGCGTCATGGAAAAGTCGAATTTATACAAGTTCGTCATGAAGAAACCGGGGCATTCGCCGCATCAGCTCAAGCAAAGTTAACAGGTAAACTTGCTGTTTGTGTTGGTACCGCTGGAGGAGGCGCTATACATTTACTTAACGGGTTGTACGACGCGAAATTGGACCACGCGCCTGTCCTTGCAATAACGGGACAGTTGCCACGTTCCGAAATTGGCAACCATTCGCATCAAGAAATCAATTCAACGGCTCTGTTTTCCGATGTGGCTGTATTTAATCAAACGTTGTTTGCCTCTGATAGTGCCCCCGAGATTATACAGCAAGCGTGTAATAGTGCGCTAATTGAAAAGGGAGTGGCTCATATTGCGTTGCCAGCGGACGTTGCCACGGAGCAAGTAGAAGCAAATATTCGCTGTCATCCAGTAGCGGGCACTGAAACGGGTAATACAAAACCTTTAGCGTCAACATTAAACAATGCGCTTAGCTTAATTGAGCAGGCTGAAAAAGTTGTTGTTCTGGCGGGTATTGGCGCTATTTCAGCGCGTCAACAGCTACTTACATTGTTGAAAAAATGTAATGCACCATTTATAAGGTCGTTGAAAGCAAAAGTACTACTGCCGGATGAGCATGAATACTCCTTAGGTGGGCTTGGCTTACTCGGCACCCGACCATCTCTTGAGGCAATAGAGAATTGTGATTTACTTATAATGCTGGGTACCGATTTTCCCTACAAAGAATATTATCCGAAAAATGCGAAAGTCATTCAGGTGGATAAAGATATTCGACACATAGGTCGACGTTGCCCTGTTGATGTATCAATAGTAGGAGAGGTAAGTGAGGTACTTGACCAACTAGTTGTCGATTTAGCTCAAAAAGATAACGACAGTTTTCTCACCGAATGTCGTCACCAGAAAATGAAATGGTCAAGAGAGCAAGGTAAAAAGGAAAATTTGCAAGACACGCCAATAAAACCTCAGCTCCTAGCACGTTCAGTTGGGGAGCTTGCGAACAAAGATGCAATATTTCTTTGTGACACAGGTACTGTGACCGCGTGGGTCGCACGGCATTTGCCGGTTACTGAACAACAATTATTTACCCTCTCGGGAAACTTAGCTACGATGGCATTTAGTATGGCTGGTGCGATAGGCGCGCAATTAAAATTCCCTGAGCGGCAGGTGATAGCACTTATCGGTGACGGTGGGTTTAGCATGTTGATGCAAGATTTTATTACGGCAGTCAATCGAAAATTACCAATAAAGGTTATTATTTTTAACAATGCTAAGTTGGGGTTAATTCAACTCGAGCAAGAAAGTAGTGGTTATCCTGACTATAAAACGTCATTAAAAAATCCAGATTTTGCCGAGTTTGCTCGCTTATGTGGTGGTAAAGGTTGGAGTGTAAGTCGCCCTGAACAGTTAGTAGATGCATTGAAAGAAGCGTTTACTAGCACCGATGCCTGTGTGCTTGATGTCCATGTCGATCCAGATGAATTGGTTATGCCGCCAAAACTCGAATTGTCCCAAGCCGTAAATTATTCTATAGCGAAAGCCAAAGAATTTTTAAATTCAAATGATTAAGGTGGCAACGCTCAGACAAGCGACTCCGAAAATACCCAAAAGAAGAGCAATGAATACGCAAGAAATTCACTGAGCTTGATCGTTGCAGTATTATTTGCTTTAACTAGTCAGATGGCTGAAATGAAGGGCATTTTTTATTTGTATTTATCGTTGTCGCTATTTCACTTAGCTCCTGCTCTTAGGTGAAAATGTTCAATATTTCTTTTTGCTGGAGATATAGGTTTGCTTCCGCAGAAAGCTTAAGGCAATAGTGTTCAGGCAGCCTTAATTCATTTTTTGATTTAATTTCCTGCGTTTGAAATCATATTTTATTTGGTGATGGATATTGGCACTCACTTGGGAGTGTTTAGGCATCTAAAATAAGAGATATCTATTAATCTAGTAATTAATGGTCATTGTGCGGCTTTTCAATAACTCTCTTCGATTTTAGCTTAAGAGGCTGCCTTCTCCAGTAACGGCAACACAAGTAAGGGGCATGGTGCATTCACCGAAATATACTCCACAGTTACTTTGCGTAGGGGCCAGTGACTGTTACTTCCACGGGATACCAAAATCAACAGATCGGCACAGAGCTGACCTGCTAAGTCTACTAGTGTTTCACCGGCGCTGCCCGCCACCACATACAGACTCACGTTAAGATTAAAAGGTAATTATTTGTGCACAAGCAGATTAAGTGACTCCTTAACCTCGGCCTTCTTCTGCTCCGGGGTGATGGAGGTAACGTACGGAAAAAACCGCTATCTCCAGGACTGTAAATACTGGCAAGGTGGAGCTCACCGCCCTTAGGTAGCATGCTTATGGCCGTCGCCAGAGCAAACTTAGCCTCACCGTCGTCTTCGGGATCAATAGCAATCAACAGTTTCTGATACATAGTCGTTCTCTTATTTGGTTTCAGAGGTGGTTACTACTTTAGAAAAGCTCTTCCCTGGACCAATTCATTCATGCTGTACCCCCTAGAATCTGCCCGGAGCGCTCTAAAAAGTGCCACAGTCATAAAAACTAGAAGAAAGCAGAAGGGTAGGCCGAGAGAGGTAATCACGTTTTGCAGGGCATCTAGCCCGCCAGCCAGTAACAGAGTTGCGGCGATCACATTACTGTCCAGCCCCAGGGCTGAACGCGCGTTCCCAGAGGATTGGATAGAACAGATTACTAATACGCATGGGTAAGTTATGGTGATAGGAAAAAGTAAGCCATAGCAAGCCTCGGCACAGCAAAAATGGTCCATACCACCATGTGAGATTAGAGTAATCGGGGCGGCTGTCGTCAGCGCCCAGGCGGATGTTACCATAGTGGCTGAATGCCAAGCTGATCAAGAATAACAATGGGCACTAACGGAGCAATGTTGAACCAACCGCAAATCGCGAGCTACCCACCCAGTTAACCCCCGAAACTTTCGGCAACGACTTCGTCAAACGGAACCGCGAGGATAACGAAAAGCGCAGCTATACCTGCCGAGGTGAAAAGCACCCCCAGTATAATCTGCAGTCCCAATCGGCGTTGCAGGCGTTCAAGCATATGTGCCTCCGTTTCTTGGGTAAGGCTATGCGGTAACACGCACATTCTCTGGTTAGGGGGCGGGCATCCATTTGGTTTAGTTACCGAGCGTTCCAGTGACTATTTTACATTGCATCTGGCTCGTTCAAATTTTCATCAAGTTAGGGCTTGAGGTTTAATAGTACGAAAATAAATTTGTGATTAAATATTGTTCATTAAGTTTTCAGTAGATAATGTTTTTATATGGCAGTCCATTATTAATTAGTGTGTAAAATCGTTCTGTTGTATTTAAAATCCCTACGTTGTATTTAAAATCCTTATAGGACATCGTCAGTCTAAATGTTGTAAAAATTAACAAGGTTACTATTGAAAGCGTTACGTGTTATATCTGTTCTTCCTATGTTTACTTAAATAATCATCACGTCTGTACTCATCTTAATTTTTCATAGAATTATCAAGCAAAAAAACGTACGTTCGTATATGTAGTAGCTGAGTAAGCAATAATGACTAAAACGACTGTTTTGACCAGAACACAGTTTCTGATGATATTGTATCGACCACTGAAATCGTAGCCTTTAAGCTTTTTTCTCCGATATTCCCCTCAATCATTTTAATATTATGCCTGTTCGTATTAAAGAATATGAATTGTGTAAAAATTCACCAAAAATTAATAAAATTTAAAAGGAAATATTGATGGATAAGACAGATTTTCAATTACCGGATATACCCATTACGCCGAAAAAAATAGGCATGAGCATTGTAATAGCCTTGGTACTCTATATCGGTTACAGCAGTTATTATACCGTCTCTGCTGAATCTGTTGGTATCGTGCAGCGCTTCGGCGAGTATCAATATGCGGTTGATCCGGGTTTACATTTTAAAATTCCTTTTGGTGTCGATAGCGTTATTGAGGTACCAATTAAAAGGCAGCTGAAAGAAGAGTTTGGTTTTGGTACGCCTGGCGCAACGTTCACAGAGCAAATAGCAAATCCAAAGGAGTGGAAGTTGGAAACAACGATAGTCACTGGCGATTTAAATACAGCTTTAGTGGAATGGGTTATTCAATTTCGGATTGTAAATGCCTTTGATTTCCTTTTTAAAGTACGGGATCCGGGCGCGGCGCTTCGTGACATATCAGAATCGGTAATGCGAGAGGTTGTCGGCGATAGAACAGTGGATGAAGTACTTACCATTGGTAGACAGGACATTGAAGCTAGTGCTCAGATAAAAATGCAAGCGGTTACCAGTCTTTATGAAATGGGCTTACGCATTGATCAGGTTCAGCTGAAAAATGTAAATCCACCCAAGCTGGTGCAAGCGTCATTTGATGAGGTTAATGAAGCAAAGCAAGAGCGAGAGCGGGTGATCAATGTTGCTCGGGGTGAATATAATAAAGCGATTCCTAGAGCAAAAGGGCGAGCAAGTCAGAAAGTACAGTCGTCAGAAGGCTACGCTATACAGCGCGTTAACGAAGCTGAAGGGGATTCGAATAAATTTAATGCGTTACTTAAAGAGTATATAAAAGCTCCGGCAGTCACTAAGCGTCGATTGTATCTAGAAACGATGGCAGAAGTCCTCCCCAAGGTGACCAACAAGGTTGTACTCGACGACAAAGCAGCGTCGATATTGCCACTGTTACAGCTGAATAAAATTAAAGGAGATGTTAAATGAAAAAATATATCTACGTCGCCATTGCTTTTTTTATAATTTTACTCATTGCTGGGTACGGATCGTTGTATCGTGTCAATGAAACGGAACAGGTTATTATTACCCAGTTTGGGAAACCGGTTGGCGGCATTGATAATGACGCTGGCCTAAAGATAAAAGTACCTTTTATTCAAAAAGCTAACCGAATTGAAAAAAGAATTCTATTATGGGACGGGGTTGCTAATGACATGCCAACAAAGGATAAGCTGTATATCACAGTTGATACGTTTGGTCGGTGGCGCATAAAAGACCCTCTTCAGTATTTTTTAAGATTAAGAGATGAGCGAAGCGCCCAATCAAGGTTAGATGATATTCTAGGGGGTGAGACGCGTAATGCTGTTGCTAAGCATAAGCTAATAGAGATTATTCGTACGACCAAGGGAAGAGAATCGGAGGTTGATCCACTTTTGGTCAATGCTGATAGGGGTAGGCTTTTAACGATAAAAAGGGGGCGTCGTCAAATAGAAGAAGATATTTATAAGGCGGCATCAGGGAAATTATCAGAATTTGGAATCGAATTGTTAGATATTCGATTTAAACGCATTAATTATAATGAAAGTGTTAGGCAAAAAATATACGCGCGAATGATTAGTGAGCGACAGCAAATCGCTGAACGATTTCGTTCCGAAGGAGCGGGCGAGGCAGCAAAAATTATAGGTAGTAAGGAAAAAGAGCTCCAACGTATAGAGTCTGAGGCCTATCAAGAAATTCAAACTATCCAAGGTGTTGCTGATGCAAAGGCAACAGCAATTTATACATCGGCTTATAATCAATCGAAGTACTCACAAGAACTTTATACCTTTGTTAAGACGCTAGAAACCTATAGAAGTGTAATTGACGCCAATACCACGTTAGTGTTAACGACCGAAAGTGATATTTATGGTCTGTTAAAAGGAGTGGACTAGCGTTGAATTAGCGTAATAGGTAATAGATTATTTGATCAATAAAAGCGGTGAAAATGTTAAGGAGCATCATGGCTTTAAATTTTTTCCCGGTTTTGTGGCGCTGAGGGTTAGAGATCCTCAGCTACCTCATTATGTTGTTTTGAAGAAATGATCCAGATATATAACACACCAAGAAATGCGGAAAGAACCGAAGAAATTAAGATCGATGTTTTTGCAATATGAAGTTGATTAGGCTGCACATCAAATCCCAGCGTGGCAATAAATGTGGACATGGTGAAGCCAATCCCTGCAATCAATGAAGCTCCAATAACGTGTTTAAAATTAATGCCAGCCGGCAAACTGCCTATATTGTAGCGCAGGCCTAGCCAGCAAGCGCCAGAAATGCCAATAAATTTACCGAGTACAAGCCCAGTAAGGATCCCTAGTCCAACGGGGTGCTGAATGCTATTCATAAATGAACTTATGCTAAATACTACGCCAGCATTGGTCAGTGCAAACAGTGGCAATATGAATAATGCTACCGGCAAGTCCAATGCATCTTCCCATCGACGCAAGGGGGTACTGGCTCGTTCAGATAGATCTCGAACCTTCTGTATCTGCTCGTGGTCTTCACTTCGGCCAAGAACGTCCACTTCATGTGTTTTTTTCTGTATAGAGCTGATTATTGATTTTGCCTTATCAAGCGATTTTTCTGATGTTAGCTTTGGTCTTGCAGGCACCGTCAAAGCAATGGCGACCCCGGCTACTGTGGGATGAACGCCAGACTTGAGCATCATCCACCAAGTTGCGACACCTCCGATGATATAAAAAAGCGGTTGTCTTACGCTTGCATAGTTAGCTAGCGCCAAAAAAGCAAGAAGCACAAATGCGCTCGCCAGATATATTATAGATATTTCATGAGTGTAAAATATTGCGATGACAAGTATCGCTCCGACATCGTCGACGATGGCGAGGCCAACAATAAATGCTAACAAGCTAACGGGGATTTTTTTTCTCACGATGGTCAATACACCCAGTGCAAATGCGGTGTCAGTTGCCATAGGTATACCCCAACCGTTTTGTGAATCCAATGACCAGTTGAACAATGAATAAATCACAGCCGGACACACCATTCCACCTAAGGCGCAAAAAATCAGCATGCGTCTATTGTTTGGATTAGCGAGATCTCCGGCAAGCACTTCGCGCTTAATTTCAAGCCCAAGCAGTAAGAAAAATATCACCATTAAACCATCATTAATAATATGCTTAAGTGACGTTTGCAGTTCAAACTCACCCAAAATTAGGCCAATCGGTGTGTGTACCAAATTCAAATAGGTAGAAGAATAAGCTGAGTTTGCCCACCAAAGGGCTACGACTGTGGACAGCAGAAGTAACAGGCTAGAGGTTGTTTGGGCACGAATGAAGTTGGAAAATGGATGGTGAATATTTTCTAAGCCACGCTGCAATACATTTTTAGAGTCGTTGGGCATCTTAGGCATCTGAATAAGTTCTATAATAGTGGTGTTAGCTTTGTTGAGAATTCACGCTAACAGGCGTGGCACTTCGACTACATAACGCAAATTAAATTATCCTTGTTTATTGGTTTACAAGAAAAATTCTAGCATTACCGCAGATAACTGCGGAGGTTATTTAGGTTGCAGGAAGTCATGACTGGGTGTCTTTGGTAATCATAAATACTTATATGTGTTGTACCATGATTAGTATTATTTTATCGCATTTATACGACTAGGCTAAGCCCCTTCACAGATTCCGGTCGATCAGCTGGTGTGAGCACACCGCGCCGACTGACACCTTGTTGGTTGTTGCATGTACAGCACCGACTAAAGCCATCATCACGCCGATGGTTAGATACATCACTGATAGTGGTTGATCAGGAAATTTTGGGTGCTGGCGGAATAGCTTTTCAGGCAGTAGCGGAAATGAACCGCTAGCGGTTGAAGTGTATCTGTAGTGCTACTGTATATTAAACGGTACTGGCTAGCGAATGAAACTGTACCATTGGGTTTTACCCTCTTGCTAAACATGAGTTCAAGTTTGATGTGACGCATCTTTGAACGCATCCCAGTAGGGACGATAAGGGTGTAAAGATCAAATTAACTCTATAATGATCCCCTTTTTATTACTCTTTAAAGTACTTTTTTTTAACCTCGAAAATCTACAAGATACTTATGATTAGTTGTGTTGAAGGTAGGTACTTGAAAAACAACAGCGCAATGGAAATCATATAAAAATATCGTTGACGCTGGTTAGGATATAACCACTAAGCTTTTGACTGATTTGACCTATACTTTTTCAGGAATATCTTCAAGTAGCTTTAAAATAGTGAGGTTGTTACTTAGTTTTGCTAAGTCAATGAGGTAGTTTTTTTCAAGGTCTTGCATCGCTTGGTCTGCTAATAACTCTTTTAGCAATTGTTCTTCGTTATTTGCTATGGCTGTTTTTATAGCTGCAAAGTTCGCAATACTTAGTTTGTTTTTATGAGTATTGTCAGATCCCATTGGTGACGCTCCATTATTAGTTTGTTAATACAGTAATAGCTTGCTTCTAGTACCAACCTTATGACTCAGGCTAGCTGAATGCAACTTTTTTGGAAAACTAGATTTTAACGTTAATAGGTGTCTAGTAAAGTCTGGAAAGTCCATTAATTGACGACTCTTTTGAAAGCTTGAAGTTAAGAAAACTTATTCGCACCTATTCTAGATTCATGCCAGACTGTTTGGGCTGCTATGTATTTTTCAGCTTTAAAAAAACAATAGAGGTTC
>TARA_R110000744_G_scaffold190425_2_pt1 | contig 14211 bp, 13 predicted proteins | sample TARA_R110000744 | Tara Oceans TARA_R110000744 (sample SAMEA4398083) | marine metagenome | biome: Polar Biome; feature: [DCM] deep chlorophyll maximum layer (ENVO:01000326); material: water (ENVO:00002006), including particulate matter (ENVO:01000060) such as... | depth 36 m | reverse complement strand
CCCATCAGCGCAATTGCTTTCAGTGATGATGAAATGATGTCTTTAAAAAATATCGATATGTTGCATGGTCAGTTCAGCGGTGCAAATATAACGCGGCAAACTGTAGCGCCTAAAGATGTTGGTCACAAGAGAATAGGGCATATTGGTTGGCACAAGGGGCGTTACCAAAATATGTGGGAAAAGGTATTCACGCCCTTGTTACTGAGCTAATGCGAAAGGGGCGTCATTACAACTGTTCAACCAGTTGCTCGCAGGATATTACCCGCTAGGGTAAGGTTTTTACCGTATATTCAGCCTTTTCATACGTAGTAGTGAACTTATTGCAGAAAATACAGGTCAACTGTTACATAATTGTTAAATAGTAACGTAAATACTTTTGTGAGAACTCATGGCGTCATTATTCCCTCTTCCTAGCGTTGTAAACAACGATAATCCGAATCCGAAAAAATATACAGCGAAGGGGCGTTATCATTCGAACTTACTAGTTGTATTAATTGCAATGGACGTATTAGGCGTGTTTGTTATGTTGATGGGGTTGCGTCAGCAGTTTCATCAGCAAGGCGTTTTACCTGAAACTATCGACGGCCCTTATGCTGGTGTCATGATGGTCGTTGCAGGTGTGATGCTCACCTTGCCCTTTTTTATCTGGAGCTTTAAAGCCAGTTTTCGACCATTTGGAACCCTAAACAAGTAGCGTGCTAAGTCTTTATTGAGCAAATCTTTCTTCTTCATAATATTCAGACTTGCGTCGCCGCAGTCAAAGGCACAGTGGGGAGCATTTATTCATTTCAAAAGACTCTCAAGAGCCATATGTGGTTCATGACGCTAGCCAAATACCCTGTAGATATAGAGTCAAACCGCTAAGTGATGTTAGCTTTTGCCGGGTATTTTTTCAGCACTTCGGAATTCCCTCGTTTGAGCAAAATCTTTAACCACAACCATTTTATGCTTTAGCGCGATTCAAAAAATTGGTCGCATATTTAATCAAAAATAAAGGGTTCTTTATTCGCCTTAGCTCGGATCCAATTGAGGGAAGATCTAACCGACTGTCTTGATAGCAGGTTATCTTCTAGTTTATTTTTACCTGGGAAGGGTATCAGGCTTAGCCCTATTAACATGGTAATTAAGCCTTGCCCGGGTAAAACTAACATAATAATCCCACACACCAGTAAGCCTATCCCAATCAGAATTTTTACCATTTCAATGATGAATATTAAGCTGTTTTTGCCAGATGTTCGCTTAGGGATGATGTCAGCATTTTTACCTTTGTTTTTCCTGCGGATAAAGTATCGTTTGTCCATGTTTGTAATGATGTAACTTATCAATATGAAATAACCAATAGAAACCGCCGACGTTATTAAAATGGTTAAGAATATGAAATTTGGACCAAATGTATCCGTTAGATAGGTTGTCGCTTCGGTGTAATATTCTGTCAGCACTTAGTTTTCCGAAATTGATTTACATAAGCATTAGTTGAGTAGGGTGTTATGCAAATATTTGAACAGTGGGTCCAATGGATTAATATTCATTGGGTAACCATCATAGTTGTTTTGCATATTGGCGTGTCCATTATGTCATCGTTACATGTACTTATGTTCAAAGAAAATGAACGTACATCGTTAGCGTGGATTGGCTTAGTTATCTTTTCGCCCGTCATAGGCAGTCTATTTTATTGGCTGTTTGGTATAAATCGTATTAAGCGCTCAGCGCGCAAAAAACACCCTCAAACACTTAAGCAGGATTTTCGCTCCCCAGAACAACCCAATAAAATATCTCATATCCCGGCGTATTGGCATCCGGCGGTCATTGCAGCGCATAATATTCACCCTGTTAATTACGTTTCAGATAATAGTGTTGAACCACTGGTTAATGGTGATATGGCTTACCCAGAAATGATTCAATCCATTAATGCTGCTCATCGCTATATTGTTTTATCGAGTTACATATTTGACTGCGATTCACTTGGACAACAATTCGTAGATGCCCTGTCTGACGCGCATCAAAGAGGAGTTATCGTTAACGTTTTATTGGACGGTGTAGGCATTGGATATAGCTGGCATAAATCAGACAGAGCCTTAAAGAAGCTTGGGGTGAAGACGGCCCGTTTTTTACCAGCTATTTCGCTTACTACTGTTCGCTTTATTAACTTACGCAATCACCGAAAAATACTTTGTGTAGACGGTGACGTAGCGTATGTCGGTGGAATGAATATAAGTAAAAATAATGAGGTGAAATCCGCTGAAGACCCGATTGATGATATCCACTTTAAAGTGACCGGTCCGGTGATTGATCAAATTAGTCAGGTATTTGCAGAAGATTGGTTTTTTGCGACCGGTGAGTTAATTGAATTTCCTTCGTTCGTACAAAATACGATAACACAAACAAGCAATAAATCGGTTATCGCTCGGGCCATTCAAGATGGTCCCGATGAAGACCATAATAAGATACGTTGGACGTTGATTAACGCACTCGTTTGCGCACAAACAAGTGTAAAAATTATGACTCCTTATTTTATACCGGACCAAACCCTAATGACGTCTTTACACGCTGCGGCCTTACGTGGTGTATCAGTGGAGATAATTGTCCCTGGACACAGTAACATTCCATTTGTGGATTGGGTGATGGAAGCAAATTTCTCGCGCATAATTCAGCATGGTGTAAAAATTTATAAAAATAATAGACCATTTGACCACAGTAAAATTGTTGTCATCGATGAAATTTGGTCATTTGTCGGCTCGACTAACTGGGATGCCAGAAGTTTGGAATTCAATTTTGAAATTAATTTAGAATGTTTTGATAAACAACTTAATGCCAAATTGAGTGCTTTTTTTCTTTCTAAAAAACAAAAATCACTACCGGTTACGCAGCAGGAAATTAGCAATCTACCCATCTATAAGAGGATTCGTAACAATTTGTTCCGATTATTTTCACCTTATCTTTGATAGGGTTATTCAGTCACCAGACCTTTGTATAATCTTGTTTGCTAGGGGGCGGTATAGTCATGCTTAAGAGTCGTTATTGCGCTTTGGAGTCTGTGAAAATAATGGGGCATGCACCCAACCAAGTTATGGGGCCGAACATTGAGCTTTTACTGTGGAATGTTTTCAAATGCAAAAAAAAGGGCTGGTTAGAGGATTTCAAATTTCTTTCTAGTGACAAAGATTTAATCCTCTTACAAGAAGCGATATTGAATTCACCTTATGATGTCGACTTCAAAAAGTCGCTACAACATCAATGGATGATGGCGCGCAGTTTTAAAAACGTGAAAACGAATATTGAAACGGGCGTTAAGACAGGATCGACTGTTGCGGCACAGCAACATTACTTTTCGGTGTCGAAGCCTAGCGAGCCTGTTTTTCAGACAAAAAAAATGTTGTTAGCAACGGTGTATCCATTGCCCACACTAGGGCAGTCGCTGCTCGTGGTAAATTCTCACCTAATTAATTTTGTTTCTTTTGATAAGTTCAGTATGCACCTGAACCAAGTATTTCACATGCTGGAAAATCATGATGGACCCATATTGTTAGCGGGTGACTTCAATACCTGGAATGGCAAAAGATTACGTTACTTTAATCACTTAGCGAAATCGTTTTCGTTAGACGAAGTGAGGATGGAGCGTAAACCAAGGTTCAATCATTTGTTTCAGCACCTTGATCATATATATTTTCGCGGATTAAAGGTTGTGAACGCTAACGTGCATACGAATATTCACTCTTCTGATCATTATCCAATCAGCTTGTCGTTGCAAACGCTAAATCCAGTTTCTGAAAAGTAACTTAGCTCTGATTCTATTTGAATGTCTAGGAACCAATTCAACGATAGGGGATTGTCATTGAATTGATTTTGATCACTAAACTGTCATTGGGCGCGGACTATACTTAACCCCTTGCGATAAAGGCGAGTCTGTTTGGGTGAGGCTTGTAGCGTTATTTCACAAACACACTTTACATTGTCTAGGAGAGTAATATGCGATCACGTACTATTTTATGGCCTACGGATTTTTCCGATACTGCGTCACATGCTTTGCAATACGTCGTTGAAATGGCGAATTTATATCAAGTGGGAATTCGTATTTTGCACGTCATTGAGCAGCCTACAGGAAATGAGAATTACATGATCCTTACGATCACTCCTTCTGAATTAGCTAAGAATATGGAAGATGCTGCCGCAACTAAAATGCATGATTTATTAAGTCAGTTAGATACGAGTTTAAAGGTTGAGACGATTATCCGGCACGGAGATGCGGTGGATGAAATCTTGGCTGAAACCAATAGCGATGATATTGGTATGGTGGTTATCGCCAGCCACGGAAGAACCGGCATGTCTCATTTTTTGCATGATAATGTTGCCGAAGCGATTGTCAAAAAAGCGAACTGCCCAGTACTCGTAGTCAAATAAAAGGGTTAAATCAATGCCTATTTATATTAGGCTGTGATAGCACTTCATAGTCGCAGACTGATCGCCTAGTGCGGTAAAGCTCTGGTGAAAGGCATAGTAAAAATAAAAAGATAACTGAATGCCTGGCGCCACTTAATAGTCATGCGCAAGGGCATTCAGGTTTGGCAAAAGTTACGCCGACAATCCCCCCAATAATCTCGGTGAAACCTATTTGCTATAGTGTCCTCAAATTCATTCTGTAGCTAACACTTGTCATTTCTACAGGGTAGGTTCTGCTGACGAACTTAGTTCAAATCATTCCCCTTGCAGTTAACAAACGGTCTATATTATTTTGCAAAATAAAGTCAAATAGAATACGATTCATATATGTTTTATATGTAAAGTGTATGTCATGGGAATTATAAAAATATCTGACGAAGTTCACGACGAAGTGCGAAAAAGCTGTCATGTCATGTCTCGTTCTATCAATGCGCAAGCTGAATTTTGGATAAAAATGGGGCGATTAGCAGAGTTAAATCCTACTTTAACGTTCTCAGAAATTATTGTTAAAGAACTGGAAAATGCCAACGCTGACACTGTTTTAAAAGTTGTGAAATAGTATGCAAGTCAACATTAAAACGACAAAAGAAATTGAGTTGATGCGCGAGTCAGGAAAACTGTTGGCTGAAGTATTCCATATGTTAGATGGCTTTGTACAAGAAGGGATCTCTACGTTAGAAATCAATAATCACGTCGATAATTTCATTCGTAATACATTAAATGCTAGGCCTGCAAGTGTTGGTCAATACGGTTATCAATTTGCATTAAATTCATCCGTTAACGAAGTCATTTGTCATGGGGTTCCACGTGATAGCTACAAGCTAAAGTCACGAGACATCATCAATTTAGACATCACTCTCGAGAAAAATGGTTTTATCGCAGACTCCAGCAAAATGTATGTTATGAGCGAAGCGAGTCCACTCGCTAAGCGTCTTGTAAAAACCACTTACGAAGCCATGTGGGCGGGTATTAAAAAAGTGAAGCCGGGTGCAAAATTAGGAGATATTGGTGCTGCAATACAAACCGTAGCACAAAGCAACGGTTATTCTGTTGTCAAAGAGTTTTGTGGGCATGGCATAGGCCGAGAAATGCATGAAGACCCACAAGTTCTTCATTTCGGAGAGGCCGGAACAGGGCTAGCTTTGCAAGCGGGGATGACATTTACCATAGAGCCGATGATTAATCAGGGGAAGGCAAAAACAAAGACTAAGAAAGATGGTTGGACAGTGATTACGGCTGATAAAAAACTTTCTGCTCAGTGGGAGCACACGATCTTGGTGACGCAAACGGGTTATGACGTTTTAACACTTCGACAAGAAGAAGCAAATCTGATTTAGCTCGAATGTACTTATTAATAAGCCATAGCGGGGAAATATTGGGTCACCATTTGGATAACACAGTGCTTAGTAACTGCTCTAGCAGGGCTTTCTATTACAGCCCTGCTTCGGGCTTAAACTGTATCACTCGATTAAAATAAACTCCTCTATTGCGTCTTCAAATGTTTTGCCGTTGCTGTTGGTGAAACTTACCTCCAATGAATAAAACTGACCTTCAGGCAGCTTATCAGAGGGGGCAAGCCCTTGCGTTGATAGAGTGGCTGTTGAATTACCTGACACGGTATAAAGCACACTTTTGTCGGTTTCAATCCTATCTTCGATGGGAAACCAACGGTATTTGAAGTGTCTTAACCAAACACGTAGCCCGCCTTCATCAGCAGCGATCACTGTGTGCCCAGGGCCCGCATGGTAGCTAACATGTACCTCGAAGGTATCACCGGCATGCACGGGCTGATTAATAAACTGAGCCAAATTATCAATTTTGATAAAGGGTTTTACATCCGCTTGCACGTCAAAATCTATGCTGCCTTGAATGCTTGGGTTCGCTTCGGCTTTTGCAGTAACGGTGACACTACCGGCCGTTAATGCGTGTAAGTTGCCATTGGTATCAACGGTGGCTATTTGCGGAACTGAACTTACCCACTTAAGTTGGTCGCTGTCGGGGTTTTCAGGGGTAAACGACGCGCTTAATGTCAGCTCATCCCCCGCGATTAGATTCGTTTTTGCTGCGCTCAACTGGATTGCCTCAAGCGGCTTTTCGTACCACTGAGAAACAGTAATTTGCGCTGTATCTGACATTTTCCCCTTGTTGGTGGTGGCCGTTATGGTTGTGGACTCACCTGCTTTACCCACTACTTGTAGTAAACCTGTTTTACTGATGTTGGCAACAGATGGGTGACTTGACTGCCAGCTTACGTCTTGCTGCGCATTGAGAGGGGCGAGGGCAGCAGTGAGTTGAATTTCATCTCCTGATCGCGGGGCTAAACCTTGGGTATTAATAGCAAGCGCCGTTGCATCGAGTTTGTCAGTATCAAACATATTATCCGCTTGTTTATCAACAAATGTGGCCGTTTCGCCATTGCGCCAGCGAACATGAATGCGCTTTATCTTTTGCTCACTGCCTAGCCCGAAATGTACAATGTTGAGCAGACTTTGCGAGAAAACTTCCCCAGCAGAGCCAACTCTTTTGACGTACGTTGCTGACGGCGTTTCAATCGTGACTTGTGCGCCAATAGCGTCAACATTGTCCTGTGGCGAATAACCAACGTTGACCAAAGCGTAGTGATTATCACCGATAGGTTGATTGTTATATAGATACCACTGGCCGTATTCACTGCCACTTAATATATCTAGGTTGCCATCTAAGTCAAAGTCAAACGCTTGGCCCATGTCGCCAAACCCCGGGCCCCCTAAGTCACTGGCACCGTGCATGGTGACGGTTTCGAACGCCCCATTGCCAGTATTAAGCAACATAAGATCTGAAATACGTTTTTCTACTAATCCCCAGCGATAAACGAAGAGGTCTTGCTGTCCGTCATTGTTAAAGTCGCCTGTGGTCACACCAAGTGCGTTACCGCCTAACGGGATATTCCATTGAGAAGTGACATCAACAAATTGTCCTTCTTTATTTTCCAGTAATACGTCCTGAATACTGCGATTTTCAGGCTCGAAAAGTGTTTCGGCTTCCTCGACACCCGATAAAGTAAAGAAATAGGACCAAAAGAAATCGCCGTTACGCACCAGTGCGCCACGCCATTTATTGTTACCTATGTGGCCTAAATAAACACCATTGGCAGAGATATCATCAGGCCAAACTTGAGCCATCGTGTTATCGAATTCTAGTGTGCCGTCAGCTGGTACATCATTGACGGTTTTATCTTTACCTAAAAATATGGGGTATGTTTGGCCTCGAAAGCCGTTTTGACCCAAGAATTGATAGTTGTGCCATTTAAGCGGCCCACTTGCAGTAAGACTAAATTCATCAACCCCTTTATAGCCACGGGTTTTCAAAGAGAATGTCTTAGCGATAGGGTCAAAGTCAACAGACGGCGATTCGCCCTTACCATGTTCAAACTCTTTACCACGTGCCATATAGAGGTCTAAGTCACCATCGTTATCGATGTCAATGTCGGTGATGGCCATCACACCGCTGAGTTCACGGATATTGATAGGAATGCTGTCGCTGATGTCTGTGTAAGTAAAGTCGCCATTGCCTTGCCATACAGAAAGTGGTCCGTACATGATGATGTCATCGATATTATCGCCGTTGAGGTCGGTGACCAAGGTACGTGAGGATCTGACGTCTTCAATTCCCGCTATGGCTTTATATGTGAATTTTCCTTGGCCGTCGTTTTCATAAAAAAAGTGTTGAGGCGTTTGATTAGCTAAGCCCGTTTCGTTCACGATCATTAGGTCAAGATCGCCGTCTAAATCCATATCGACAAATCTGGCACCGCGACCACGCGCGCCGCGATCGATGCCGACATCGCCGGTGTAACGAACAAAGTTACTGTCATTGTTGCGATAAAAATATGACACTGAAGGATTTGTGCCATTGCCGCCACCTCGACTGAGTAACATGTCTAGATCGCCATCGTTATCGTAATCACCTAATGCTGTACCGTGAAGGTCTTGCATGAACCAGCGAGACAAGTCGTCTTTGTGCTTGGTAACGGTCCCGTCACCGTTATTCCAATAAATTTTACTGGTTTCGGCATTATGGTTGTTAAGGATAAAATCGTAGTCGCCGTCTTGGTCAATATCTGCAACTGACGGCCCGCCGTATTTGAGCGAGTTCACTTTATCTAACCCAGCAACCACTGAAATATCCTTAAACTGGGGAACAGCAACATGTGGAACGTCTTCTATTTCTAAGCTTTTTATCGTGACTGGGGAATTGATTGTTCTGAGCTGTAAACGCGTTTCACCTAGTGCCTGAAAGTGCACCAAGGCGTTAAGCGTTTGTGTGCCGCTACGTGGAATATTCAGGTTATCAATTAGGACCTGCTCACCTTGTAGCAAAGTGAGATTGGCTGATGCGCCTGGATTGTCAATTTCGAAGGTTAACTTCTTGGTTTTACTACCATTTACATCATAGTTAAAAATAGCAGGTGCTGAAGGGGCGACACTAATATCGGTTAAGCTATCACCGGTGGGGCCGCAAGCGGTTAAACCAAATGGCAGTAGCACTATAAAAGTGCTGACGCAGAGATAGTGTATGAATGGCTTGTTGGTCATGTTTGAACCTGTCAATGTACTCGTTTTTATCTACAGAATAAGCGTGATAGACGCCAGAGCCCAAAGTGATTTGGGCGTCTGTCATCATCAAAAATGCAATATCAGTTAAAGTGACTTACCTAAGGTAAGTAGCTGGTTTGCCTGCTTGTTTTTTAAGGTTTGAGTTGTTCCGTCGCGCCAGCGCACTGTGATGTCGCTTATCATATCGTCTTCACCTAAACCGAAATGCGCTATGTTCAAGAGACTTTGAGAATGGTTAGCATTGCTCGAGCCTATCAACTTGTACTGTGTTTGGCCCTGAGAGGTTATCCATACCTTAGCACCATAGGGGTCAACGCCGTTTTGCGAGTAGCCAATTTTCAGCAGTAGGTGATTGTTACCTGTATTGTTAGTGACGTTTTTGTATAAATGCCATTTTCCGTTGTCGTCATCACCACTTAAAATATCTATGCTTCCATCTAAGTCGTAATCAAATGCAACACCTGAGTCGCCGTGAGATTTTAAACCTACTTCTGTGGTGGCGTTATGTGCCAGGCTACTGGTGAAATGACCGTCGCCGCTATTAAGCAACATAACATCAGCGACTCTGCGTTTTAATTCACCGAAGCGGTATACGAAGAAGTCGGCATTGCCGTCATTATTGAAATCGCCCGTTGTGACTCCCCAATTATTGCTGTTTAACTCATCAGGGATACGCTGTGAAATATCAGTCAGCACGCCATTATCGTTACGCAGCAATACATCAGGTACGGCTAAATTCTGTGGTTGCCAGCTTGCATCGTATCCCGTAACGCCAGTGAATGAAGCTCTTACGTCCCATGCTAAATCGTCAGTTAGCATCCACTCAAGACGCCATTTGTTGTCACCTAGATAGCCTAAGTACCAGCCTGTTTCGGTTATCTCAGTGGGAAAGCCCTTTGCTTGTGCTTGGGTGACGGTATGATCTGCATGGGGTGTGGTGATTTGCTGTTTATTGGCACCAATAAACACGGGCATAAATTCCAGTAGTTTAGCTCTGGGGAAGTGATAGAAGTCGTTCAGCACCAGATCCGAGTCGGCGTATAAGGTTAAACCATCGTGGCTTTTACTGCCGACGTCTCTGAGATCCAAGGTTTGGTGATCTTTATCGAAGCTGATGCTGTTGTTGGCAATGGTGTAATACAACTTACCACGTGCAAAGTAGTAATCTAGATCGCCGTCATTGTCGATGTCAGCTTGCGCTATGGTAATCGCACCAGGATAGCCGTTATGCCCTTGGGGGAAAACCGCATCAGTGGTGTTGGTAAAGGTAAAGTCGCCATTGCCGTGCCAGATAGAGGTTTTGTCATAACTGGTAAATGTGATCACGTCCATCACATCATCATTGTCATAGTCGGTTATTAGAACCCGCTCTGCTTCGACTTCTTCAAAGCCCGGGCTTTTAATATAACGGAATTTACCGTTACCGATATTTTCAAAAATAATATTGCGTGGTGCGGTTTCATTGACCATTTTAGCGGCGTTAACTTGCATGAAATCTAGATCGCCGTCATTGTCTAAATCGACCCAGCGTACACTTCTGCCTCTGGCTCCTAATTTTGATATGCCCGCTTCTTCGGTTACATCTGTATATTGGCCATTGTCATTGCGTAATAAGCGTTGAGGTTGAGGTTTTAAGCCATTTCCGCCACCCAGTGACAGTAGAATATCGTTGTCACCGTCTGCATCGTAATCACCTGCTGAGATCCCGTGTAAATCTACCTTACCAAAAATATTTTTAACTTCGTTAAAGCGGTTATCAGCTTGGCCCATGAAAAGTTGTACTGGGGTAGTGTCGTGATTGGAGAGTAAAAAATCGTAATGACCGTCATTATTTAAATCTGCCACCGCAGGCCCGCCGTACTTCCAATTTGCTTGTGTCACTAAGCCCACGGCGTCGGATACGTCTTTAAATACCACAGGACTAGTATCGGTTAGTCTTTCAACCTTTTGATGAGTACAGGCGCTTTGCACAACAATCGCAACGCCAAGGGCGACTAAGGAGAATGGTTTATGTATGTTCATAGTAATAAGAGTCCCTAATGATCAAAACCGCAAGCTCGGTAAATGACGTAACCTAACGACACGTGCCCTGACGATTCATTTTCGGCTAAGTAGATTGTATTTACTGAGTAATGTTTATTGTGAATTGTTTACAATATTGCATCATACTTACTACAAAATATGATCTCAACCAAATATTTGAAATTCGTTTTTAAGCCGAACCAATACATCAGGCTAAATATTTTTTATTTTATCTATCTCTATGTTCTTGATAACAATTTGGAGTATCAAACATACTTTTTATTGTGATGGGCATGAGTGAGAAAGGCTATTTTGGAGTTTTAAATGTGGGTCACTGAGGTTTGCTATACACAAAATTACGTGAGTTTTTAACGGAATTTATCTTGTTACTTCGTCGTGATAAGGCTAAGGACCTCAAAAATAAATTACATGAGCAGGGCCTTAGAGACGCTATTCAATGAATTTATCAATTAAAAGGTAGACACTTATTACGCCTACCTTAGAGATAGCTTCTTGAAGCGATACCATGTTGATTAAAGTATCTGATTACACCTGCTTGCCTGACTTATTCAATGGATAATACTTGGGTAAAAGTGAGCCCATCTCAGAGACAGTTACGTTATCAAATTGGGCGATGTATTTTTGAAACTCCTCAGGATACATGTAACGCGCAAACGCTATTAGATTTAAATAGCGGTCAGTCATATGCGGATGAGTTGATAAAATTTTAGATATCCGTCCAAAAAACGAAAAATGTAATTGGTTGGCTTGTTCCAACAACCCTTTAATTTGAACATCCTTTGCAATATCGTTACCTACTAACAGTTTATCAAATGCAACAATTGCACTTTGCAGATCACTGCACAAGGCCATTCCTATCTGGTCACCTGAGTATTGTGTTGCTCGTTCGTACGGGAGAATTAGTAGATTAAATATTTTAATTTTTTCAATGCTTTTTATAATTATCGAAAGTAACTGAAATCGTGCGTGTTTCGCCTTTAGGGAGCCAATAAATCTCCCTAGTATCCAAACCAACTGCTCTCTACATTCGCTAGTGGGCATAGAATGTACAACTTCTGAGTTAAGAAGTATGAATTTCGTTTGAAAGAACTTATACAAAAACGCATTAACATTGCCGTTTTCCGTTATGTAGATATCTACATTTTTCTTATATTCAAGTCTTGCTTTTACTTCGACAAGAATTTCATGAATCTCAGGGAAATTGTGTGGTGAAACTAATACTGAACTACCGATCAGAGATGCTTTAGATATTTGCAAAACAAACCATACTGCAAAAATAATTACAGACAGGCCAATCAGTACGAGACCGAATGTTGCAAATATAAGGGAAACTGCAGAAATTGTTATTGGAAAGGCTATTAATAATGCAATTAGAAATCGTGACTTTTCTGTGGGGTGTAGAAGCTTTTTTAACTCATGTTTTGTTATAACATTATTTATACTAGGAGAGTCATTTTTGGACCTAGTATCTGCTTCAAATGACGCTGAGCAGGTTTTGCATTTAACAGTTCCTAACTTACCAAAGGGCAATTTGTGCGCTTGACCACAGCAACTACATTCGATGATCTTTCCATGTTTCATAATATGCTCCCTAAAATAGTCATTTGTATCCGTTCAACATTTTAGAATTTATATATTTCGTACTATAGTTGTAGTCTATTATTTTTCTATAAGTAAGGGTTAACTAATCAAATATTTAGTGTGTTTCAGATTTACGAGTCCCGTTAAGTAAATAAGAAACCCGTCGGTTTAGGAAACATGCGTACAATTGCTGATTCAGAGCGTCGTAACGGTGCGAAAGCTATATTTGTTATGCAACACGAAGCAAACATATGCGGTAGTAACTAGTGTTTCAACTCAATCACTGCGCTGACTTCCACTGACATATTCCCGGGTAAACCACTCATCCCCACCGCTGCACGAGCCGCTTTACCGTCATCACCAAAAGCAGTTACAAACAAGTCAGAAAAACCGTTGATGACCTTCGAGTGGTCTGTAAATGCAGGTACCGCTGCTACCATGCCGTTAATTTGTAGCACCTGTTTAACCTTAGATAAGTCGCCGACCGCCAGTTTTATAGTGGCCAGCGCACACAATCCCACGCGCTGAGCAGCGTCATATCCTTGCTCAACGGTGAGCGTATCGCCTAATTTACCTAAAACACTTTTTCCTTCGCAGGCACCGTGACCTGACAGGTACAAGGTATTCCCTGAGCGTCGCCATGTAACATAATTAGCGATGGGTTTTACGGGAGCTGGTAATTCGAAACCAGCTGCTTTAATGCGTGCTTCGGGGGAATCGCTGGCCAAGGCATTTGCAGACATCGCAAGGCTGATGGATAAAGCGCAGGTAAGAAAAAGCTTGTTCATGATGTTCCTTTGGCTTGTTATTTTTTGGATTAATTCTACATTTTTTGCGTTATTCAACGTTTATCCGAGGTTTTTCAAAGCGATAAGCAGTTGGCTAATATCATTTGCTGAGGTAAATACCTGTGGCGTAACCCGTATACAGCAACCGCTGGATAGCCCTACGCGAACGACCGTAAAAACGCCAAACTCGTTTTCTAACCTTTGCTGTAGGTTTTTGGCATCTTCCAGCGTTGTTCTACCTACTAGGCGAAATGCACCCATGCCCGAACAAGACTCACCGTCAGAGCCGCCTAATACTTCAATATGCGGCATTTTACGGGCTTCGCTTGCCCATAAAGCATGTAAGTAACGCAGACGCGCTTCTTTGTTCGCTCCGCCAAGCATATTATGAAAATCGATAGCCGCAGGCAGGGTTAAAATTGAAGCGAAGTTAACTGTAGCAGTGTGTACGCGCGCGCTTACACTGGTGTTTTTTGGGTCAGATTCACCAGGGTAGGGTGATACTTTTTTCAATGAGCCTTTTTTCATATACAGCGCACCTACACCCACTGGGCTGCCAATCCATTTATGTAAATTAAACCCTGCCCAATCGACGTTCAATTCTGTGATATTGAAGTCGAGTAATCCCCATGATTGCGCACAGTCACATATCACATCTATACCCCGTAACTTCGCGATAGCCGAAATCTTAGCGACGGGTAAAATCAAGCCATGTTGATTACTCACATGAGTGAGCAGCATCAATTTTAAATTAGGATGTTTATCAA
>TARA_R110000744_G_scaffold216216_2_pt1 | contig 14234 bp, 22 predicted proteins | sample TARA_R110000744 | Tara Oceans TARA_R110000744 (sample SAMEA4398083) | marine metagenome | biome: Polar Biome; feature: [DCM] deep chlorophyll maximum layer (ENVO:01000326); material: water (ENVO:00002006), including particulate matter (ENVO:01000060) such as... | depth 36 m | reverse complement strand
CTATGTAAATCCGCGCCATGCCCTATCTCGATTATTGCTTCCCATTTCTTTTCGTCTTCTTTATTTTCAAGGTTAAGAAATTTCATTCTTCCTCCTTTTCCTCAATCGGAAACAAAACCGAAACAAAACCATGTTCGTCGGCGGTAGGTTCCCACTTATGAGTTGGGCAAGTCTCCAACCACGCAAAAAATTCTTCTCTATCCATTACCACTCTCCTTATTCGTTTATGTCCACAGAATAAATATCGTAGTCCTCTCCCACCACCTCACCAGACCCCTCACCGCCCATACAAAGGTCTTTGGCTTTTTTCTCTGCCTCCTCTGCGGAATCCGCCAAAATAATCTGACTCGTAAAGGTTTCAAATCGAGTTACTACCTTATAGTTTTTGAGATTTGATTCTTCTTGCTTGGTATATAGGTCTTTGACTTTACCCATCATAGTTTCTCCTTTAAGGTTGCTTGCTTTGTGACATGTCACAAAGGTGATGAGGTGTTTTCCCTGCACGAACTCCCCATCTACACACCCAGTATACCATACACAAGGCGGTATGTCAAACGAGAACCACTACCTACGGTGCTATGCAGGCTCCTCGTAGTTGCTCCCCATAATGAGCCAATACGCATCTACGTCGGGCAAATTGAATATAATTCTCTGCAACGTCGCCATTGCAGGTGTACGCTTACCAGTAAGATACTGACCCATCTGTGAACTACTCACCTCACACTCGCACGCGAACCGCAGGGGTTTTATGTTTCTGCGTCTGAGTTCCTGCCTGAGCCGTGTGTGAAAAAAGTCCATATCTTTAGGAATAGCAATTGGTTTAGTGTCCATCTAAGGCTGCCTCCATATCAGTTATCACAATATATACCCTGTCACGTAGTTCACTTTCAGGTAACTCATATGCCACCTCATGTAAGAGCTTGCACATTAAAGTGAAGTAAGCGACGAGTTCCTCGTAGTCCAGCTCCCTACTCAACGGGATGCTCCTCTGACTGCTGAGTCTAGGTATTCGGCTGCATCTGTAATCGCATCACTCGCGGCAACCATGTCGGTGATCGCATCTTGTGAGTCCGTTCCCCTAGCACTACTTTCTTGCAAATTTTCAGGCATAGACTCGAAGTACTCTTGCTCGGCTGCACAATGTGTACTTACCGCCTGCTTCAAGAGCATCAACCCCTTGCTGATAGTTTTTAGTCTCTTTCTCCTGCTGTTGTTCATATGGCTACCTCCAGTCGATTCGCTTCGGTGATCTCTTTCTTTTTATTGTAGTCCCCTATGAATGATTTACGAATAACTTTTCGCCTGAGTGTGTAAGATATTTTTACTGTCCACCCATAGTCCGATGGTTTGTTCTGTGCGCCTAGCTTGTGGGGAGTAAACGTAAGCCTAGCTATTCCCACAGTCTCGGGTGAGACGCCATGAGGTAATAACAATGAATGGTCTACCTTCGATCCGTCGTGGAGGGTGATTTCTTTATTAACTCCTAGCGCCATGGTGCGTCGTGCAAATTCTAGTACACCTCCATCACCCATAGAGATGCGCGGTTCTTTCATTCCGCCATTCACATAGTAACGAAACCCCGCAACTCTCGTTTTGAGTAGGAACGTCTCTAGGTTCATATGCTTATAACTCTGTAAGACTCTTGTATCAATGTGACTAAGAAGCGTCAGAGCTTTACGCACACTAGATGGTTGTTCCTCGTCGTCGAATACCCTAACTACTTCGTGTATCCCCTTCCATGCGAATATGTTAGTTCTTGCCAACCCGTGTGTGTTGTAGTTAGCCACGATATGGTTCGCTGCGAACGTGGCTCTCCATTGGTTCAATAACCATCTGGATTCCTCGCGCCTTAGATGCTTGCCATCCTCGGCATGGGCTATGCTCATTGCAGGCGGTGCTACGGGAACTGTTAGTTCCCTGAAAAAGGGTTCTTCTATACGTATACTCATAAATCCTCCTTGTTTGTGACATGTCACAAAGACCACATTAATAAAAATATAACGGTAGTACTCTTACTACTCTATCGGGTACGGGAAATCAGTATAACAAGGTAAGAATGAATGTGCAATATTCAATAAGTGTTTCATTCAACTACACACGGAAATGAGCCAAGAAATATATGAGAGGGAGAATTTTAGAGATTGCGGGAAATTTCTCCAATTATCTAATAAAAATGCCTCGCACACGAGACCCTACTTCCGCGTGTAGATGAATGGATGACTAAATGAATAGAAATAGCTATATTATTATACTTATTTAAGTAATATATATATATATATAAAGGGTTTTTCTTTTTCTCCCTTGGCTCCATTCATTATTTCGACCTATTTCGGAAAAGCTCCTATATGAATTAATGAATGAGGGTATATTCATAGGTACAAGAGCTTTTAGCTCCCCGACGACCTCCATTCATATACAAAGCTCCATTCATTTAGTTATAATCATGCAAAGGTGGTTGCGAATGAATGCCACGTAATCGTCAAGGATTACTACTCAATCTACTACTCAATCGCGAGGGAAAAAATGAATCATTCATTCCTGCTTTGTGACATGTCACAAAATTAGGGCGAAAAAAAACCCCACCTCGTGAAAGGCAGGGCTTTTTCTTTTCGGGTTTCCTTATTTCCCGATTGTATGCTTAGTTCTGTTTCCTTTTTTGACTGTCTTGCTAACCTCGGTGGTTAGCTTCTCTACTGCGAAAAGTTCTGCGTTGGCGGTCATGTGAGCTAACATTGCCAACATTGAACCTTGTGCTGCTTTGTTACCTATTGCTAGGAATTTTTGAGTCTTAACCATGGCGGAAAGCCTTGCAATTGTTTCCCTAACTCCGTCCACCGTTTGCCATGCTTCCTTGCTTTCCAACTTGGCGGCTTCGATCCGTTTCTTTTGCCCTCCACGTTTGTCGGCGGTCACTAAGCCTAAGTCTTTCAGAACCCGCCTGTAGCATTGGCGCATATTGTCTTTCAGCTTCTTGAGTACGTCTTCACTCATATGCTTTTGCCCCTTCTTAGGTTTCCAAACTGTTTTTATTTTTCCGTCTACCTTCTCAATTAATGAGTCCACGCCTTTGTTCAACTTGGCTTGAATCATTTTAGGTAGAGCGTACAGCTGATCTTTATTAGCTTTTATGACCTCATCCGTTTCATTTATGTGACACGTCACAAAAGCAGTTACGAGAGTCTGCATAGATTCGTTGCGTTCAACCTGTGATTTTATGCCTAGCTCTCGCGCCATGAAATACTTGGCTGAGTCTGTTTGGTTAGTTAATAGTGCGTTTGATATTTCGGTTAATTTATTACTCATGATTATTTCCTTTATAGTATTAACTGGATGGCGTCGCTGCGTCTCCCAGTAACTACATTATCGCATACTATGCCTTTGTAGTCCAATACTTGCGCTCTCATTCATTGTTTTTTGTGACGTGCCACAGGTCAGAGGGGTGGGGGTGGCAATGGCTAGGGGGGTACGGATGGATGGGCGCAAACTTTTGGGGGTAGGGGGTAGGGCAACGCTTCATATCTGGAGCATCCCTACATTGTTATACACTTTTTGCCCTCAATAAATCCTTGCTATTAGTTATACATTGTTATACAGTGACTGGGATTACTCAATAAAGGAAATTCATGTTCGTAGAGCGCGACGAAGTGACACACGAAGAATACGGGACGGGTAAAGTCACAAAGATATTCCCTAACGGCGGCGATACTATCTACGGCGTAGATTTTGGGTTGGAGTATAATTTATTTGTATCGGCCAAAGACCTTTCGACTAAGGAGATAGTATGACGAGCAAACGTTGTCCCCGGTGTAGGTTGACTATGATACTAGATCACTTCGCTAAATCGAAGCAGCGCAAGGATGGACATAGCGGATGGTGTAAGCAATGCCTGAAGAAAGCCACAAGAGCGTACAGGGAGAGGGCTAAGTGACAATTAGTATAGACGATGAAGATTTATCAGAAGTAGAGTACTACGACAGATGTAAGAAGTTCAAAAGTGAATTGAGTGTGGGGCATCTACCCAAGGGATTACAGCTCCATTTGCTGCACAAGGTGGCAGAGAAGCTACCAGAACACATGAGGAAGGAATTTTTAGATGAGTGATGAAGACGACCTATTAGAGATTCCGTTTCAGTTACCATCAGACCCCGCAGTTGCTACAGGGTATCCAGCGGGGCTAGCCTTAGAGCTGGCACTGCGAGTAGCCAAGCCGTCTGAAGTATTAAAGGCTTACAACCTTACGTTACCTGCGTTTCAGGCTATTATGTCAATCCCCGCGTTTAAGATAGAATATAAAGAATTGTGCGAGCAGGCCAAGGATGAGGGGTTCTCGTATAAGATGAAGGCGAGGGCGCAAGCAGAAGGGATGCTGCGGACAACATGGCAGATGGTGCAGGACGTTACTACGCCAGCTGCAGTTAGAGCGGACTTGATTAAGTTTAACGCTAGGGTCGCGGGGTTCGATAAGAAGGACAACGGCGATGTAGGAGTAGCAGCGGACAAGATACGGATAACGATAAATCTGGGAGATAATGATGTCAAGCAAATTGAAGGTACAACAATCTCCGCACATGATGACGACAATAGTACCGACGTGGGACCCACAAACTGACTCTGGGCAGCTGCTGCCTATTACTGTCGTAGCGTGGGAAGTAGACGAATCCCGAGGAGGATCACTACGAGTGGTAGGGCCTATGGGTGAGGAGATGAGGGAGAGTATGGAGATTGCCATGACACTAGCTCAACACACAATGGCGGAACGTATGAAGCAAAGGGTTTACTACGACATCATAGTTACTTTGGGTGTCGATGAGGAGGTAATGTACGACGGCCCCAGCGCGGGACTAGCGATATACATATCAGCTATGGGAGCTATGTTAGGTTGGGAGTCTAGTCCAGAAGTTGCTGTGACAGGCGAAGTTAAGAGAGACGGATCAGTAATACGCGTCGGAGGTATAAAGAACAAGATGAGGCTAGCAGCACTAGGACTTATTAGTACGGTGCTAGTACCAGCAGGGAACGCGAAGACTCTAGGCAAGAGTGAGTACGAGGACTTCGGCGGTGACCTAGATATACTGGGAGTTAGTCATGTTGATGAGGTAGCCCTCGGGGAATACCATGGAAGATGATACAGGCCCACGTAGGGGGGACTGGTTCTACACAGCTCCTTTCGCTCCTGCTAACAAGAGTCTCCTCCTGACAGACCAAGGGATTTGCATAATCGGGAGCTGGTCTTCGGTATTAAATGTTATCGCATGGGCGCCACTACCTAAGAGAGATAGGGAAATGGAAGAGGCTATTCGGGAGAAGGAAGAGCTAGCCCGCGCGAGAGGAGAGGGCAAATGGATTTAAACTACACCCCTATCCACGGTACTACTAGGAACTTCCATAAGTCTGATAAGTTTGGGCGATGGCTGATGGGCCCACTCGGATGCGGTAAATCATACGCGATAGCGTGGGAGATACTCATCAGGGCGTCACAGCAGCCTGTCTCTAAGTACGGAACACGCCGGTGTAGGGTGATTTTTGTGCGTAATACTCGTCAGATGCTGAAAGATACGGTGCTACCAATACTACAAGACGTGTTCCCAGACGGAGTAATGGGGCACTGGCGAGAGTCAGACAGCATATATCAGGTTCGTATAGGGGATATACACTTAGATATACTGCTAAGACCCCTAGAAGATGTTAAGGATATTCGTCGAGTGCTCTCGATTAATGCAACTTTCTGTGTAATTGACGAGTGGCGAGAGCTACCGGTCTCAATTATCAACGATATTGTCGGACGGGCAGGCAGATTTCCCCCAAAAGAAGAGGAAGGGTGTACTTACGCTGGCATTTTTGGCGCAAGTAACCCGCCCGGGGAAGATTCTGACTGGTACGAGACTATTGAGAACAAACAACCCAAGGGTTGGGAGGTGTTTAAGTTCCCTAGTGCTAGAAGCTCCGAGGCAACGTGGAAAAAGTTCCTGATTGACGGGTATTACGAGAGATTAATAGACGGGGCTACGGACGATTACATCCGTGTCATGATAGATGGGAAATACGGTAGGTCGTTGGCGGGTCGTCCGGTATATGAAAATACTTTCCGACACGATTTCCACGTAGCTAAGGAACCGTTGCTGTATTTGAAGGACAAAGGCTACACAATTGTGATAGGAATGGATTTTGGCCGCACTCCGGGGGCTGTTTTCGGGCAGAGAGACCCTAGTGGGAGGATTCTAGTCCTATCAGAGTTATACAAAGAGAATATAGGGCTTGAAAAGTTCATACAAGACTACGTGAAGCCACACCTAAACGAGTTATACCCGGGTATGCCGGTACGTGTAGTGGGCGATCCGGCAGGGTGGGCGAAAACACAGATAAATGAGCTATGTTGCGCTGATGTACTGACACAGAACAACATCACCTCGGTAAAAGCCCCAACTAACGACCCTGAGATGAGGATCGAAGGGGTAGAACGGGTATTAGTTAGACAACTAGACGGCAAGCCGTACTTTATTATTGACCCCAGCTGTAAGATGATAATCAGGGGGTTTAACGGGGGGTATAAATATAAAAGGCGGACAGATGGGACCTACGATCCTAAGCCTATGAAGGATAAGTACAGCCATTTGGCTGATGCGGTGCAATACTTAATAGGTGGGGTAGATGGCCTAGGTGGAGGTCTGGTACAGACGAAAGCAATGAAGATAGAAAAACGAAGATACAGATATGTTTGACTTTTTTGTTGTACTATTCTATTATTCTCGTGTCCATTGGGTCTTGGTAGACCACCCTAACCTTATACAACCCACGCATCCTCCGGGTAGGGGGTTGGGGTTTTCCCCTTGACGATCCGATGTGGATATGGCAATCTGCAGCAGTATCGTCTAATCAGGAGAGGACATGGCACTATCTAAACTAGCGACAGCTGTAACAACAAATGCTACAGGGCTTGATATAGTATTGGGCGGATCGCCTGCTCGTGCGTATCAAGCATCAATAAGAGGATCGTCTGGTACGGTCTCATGCACGGTAACAGTACAAGGGACAAACGAACCTCCTAAAAGTGCTACTAGCCAATGGGTCACTATTAACGCTTTTTCCTTAAGCGGCTCCGTCACTAATACTCAAGTTCACAATTCTGTAATTCCGTGGAATGCGGTGCGCGTAGTTACTGCGTCTATAACGGGAACTGCTGCATCTGTAGATGTTACCGTAAGCTACTAGGAGGTAACTCATGGCTATGAGCCTTATGAGGGTAGTAAATAATGAGCAGCTTATCGAGGATGATAGGCTGCAGTCTGAGCTGGCCGAAGCTCGGGCAGAGCAAGCAACACCATTCGTATTATCTCTATCATCTTACATCAAGAAGTGTTACGACGCAGCAAAGGCTGATCGGGTTACATTAGATAACCGTATGTTGTCATCGCTGCGCCAGAGGCTTGGGCAGTACGATTCAGACATACTAGCAGAGCTGGAGCAGCAGGGCGGCAACCAGATATACATGCTGCTCACACAAACGAAGTGCCGTGGTGCAGAAGCGTGGATGCGTGACGTATTACTCTCTACAGGGATGATCCCGTGGGATATGACACCCACACCTGTCCCAGATTTAGACGAGGAAGACAATCAGAGCATCACGCAGCAGGTTGAAGTGCAGGTACAAGAGCTTCTTGAGACAGAAGGGATAGAACTCAGCGAGTCAGATTTAAAGGAAGCTCGCGAGTTAGCAGTACGGAAGATTAAGATGTTGCGGCAGGATGCTGCGAAACGCGCCTGTAATGGCATGAAGAAGGTAATTAGCGACCAGATATACGAGGGAAATCTAACAGAAGCGGTTGATGAGTTTCTAAGCGACCTATGCACCTTCCCGTTCGCAGTACTTAAAGGGCCAGTTATTAACAAACAACCTCTCCTAAAGTGGGCTAGAGATGGGGAAACAGGTAAGAGTGAGTACGTAGTTGAGCAAACGCTAGCTCCTACATTCACCCGCGTATCACCCTTTGACTTCTATTACGAGCCCGGGATAACCCATATCCAAAAGGGATACACCATAGAACGGCATGAATTATCCAGAAGAGACGTAGTAAATATGCTGGACCAGCCGGGATATGACCCCCTCGCAGTTAAGTTGGTGCTAGAGGATTATGACCACGGGATGCTAAACGAGTGGCTGGATGTACAGTATAACGAATTAGAAAGACGTAGATTAGAGAGTAGACGTGGTTTTGTCCAATCTAACCAGTCCCCGGCCCCTGTATTTAAGGCGTTAGAGTTCTGTGGTAGCGTATCCGGCAAGATGTTGGTCGAGTGGGGCCGTACCGATATTGAGGATGGAGAAAGAGAGTACGAAATCAACGGATGGCTAATTGGCAGACACGTAGTACGGGCAGTCATGAATACTGATCCCCTGCATGAGAAGCCTTATAGAATATCAGTATTTAACCGCGTACCGGGATCAATCCCGGGAATGAGTCTGCCGGAACTGATCTCAGATACACAGTCTGTTTGTAACGCCGCAGCACGATCCATCGTTAATAATATGGCAATCGCCTCTGGGCCACAGGTAGAAGTCAACATTGACCGCCTACCACCGGGGGAAAAGATTACAGAAATATACCCTTGGAAGATATGGCAGATGGCAAATGACCCCCTAGGGACTACTGCTCCTGCTGTTCGGTTTGAGCAACCCACAGATAACACCCAGTCTCTAATGGCGATATTTGAGAAGTTCGCACGTCAGGCGGACGAGCAGTCCGGCATACCAGCTTACGCTTACGGGGACACGGACATACAAGGCGCAGGACGAACTGCGTCTGGACTGTCAATGCTTATGGGTAGCGCGGGTAAGGGGATACGCCAGATCATAACCGGCATGGATTCTAATGTTATACAGCCTATGCTCCGACATCTATACCGATGGAATATGAGGTTCAATAAGGATGATACTATTAAGGGTGACGCTGACGTAGTAATGAAAGGAACCTCTTCGTTAGTTAAGGAGCAAGTTAACCTGCGGCGTAATGAGTTTCTGCAGGCTACTAATAACGAGCAGGATGCGGCGATTGTCGGACCGAAAGGGCGTGCCGCTATACTACGCGAAACAGCTATCGGCCTTGAGATGGACGTTGATAAGATCATCCCTAATTTACAAGAGCTGGAGCTACAGGAAAAATTGGTCAAGCAGCGCGAGGCAACTGCGGCTAAGGTTGAAGAAGGAAAAGCCAGCGGTGAGGCCCAACAACAGCAACAACAGCAACAACAGCAACAACAGCAGCAGCAGCAACAGCAACAGCAACAGCAACAGCAACAACAGGCTGAGGCTGTGAGTCAGATGAATCAGCAGAAGCAGGAATCTGCCAATGCCGCAGCGATGGCTAAGATGCAGAATGAGATGCAGCTCGCACAGCAGGAAGCTCAATATCAGCAGCAGCTAGATACCCAGAAATTCCAGTTCGAGAGGGAGTTTAAGGAGAGGGAACTACAAGCGGATCAGAGTATAGAGCTTGAAAAGGCACGTATACATGCCGAAACTGAGCGCCAGAAGGCAGCAATGGCTGCAGCGACACAGATTGCAATCGCCAGAGCATCCACTAAAATACCAGATGGGGCGGGCACTCTTGGGGATATAGAACGGATCGCAGATGATTTACGTAGCTCATAGGATGAGCTACCTATGAGCCCAAGCCTAGTATGGCATCGACACGATGTACCCCTCCCGGTACGTCGTAAACTGATTGGTGTATTCCTATCTGTGGTACGGGTGTTATTAGGAATTAGTATAATTTTGGTACTGGCGGCAGCCCTTACCATTTGTTTTAGCGTAGTGGCAGGTGCTCTAGCGTTTAGGGGTTTTCTGGTCACGGGCTCTGCTAAATTCAGGGGGCGCAGTAGCTAGAACTAAACGATGGTGGGGTTATACCCATCGGGGTAGTACAGTACGATAGTTGACTTTTCATACACTATGGGTATAGTACCCATGTAGTACTAACATAAGGAGATAGAGTTATGTCCCGGTACGAAGAACTTAGCGTTGGCACGCTGTTAACCACTGGTGAGTCGCTAGTGGTTACTGGTGTAGGTACCAAAGAGGGTACTGAAGTCTTACAGAACGCGTTCACAGTAACAGAACGAGGAAATGATGTCCTTCATAAGACAGAGTTTTCATTCGTAGATTACCCACTTACCGTCTTAGATACAGGTACCGGGGTTGGGGTAAAGATTTACACCCTCCCAGTAGGTCGTATCAGTCAGCAAGGAGCTAACGGCTCTATCGCCCTGACTACAACCAGCGCCCTTGCATCTACACTAAATGCTAGTTCCACTTTAGCATGGGGTGTCGGAACGGTAACGCAGGCTGGTAATGTCACTTTAGCGACGACTGAACAAAATTTCGTTCAGACCACAGCGGTGACCTCAAGTGCAACAGTTGATGTAGCTGGAGCCGCCACAGGCGGAGTCGGACTACCAGTACTGGCATCACTTAACGGTACAGTTACAGCAGTTCCACTATTCTTAAATTTCGCCGTTGCAACCGCCACGGATATTGACGCTAACGCGACAGTATTAGTGAATGGTAGTGTTACGGTGTATTGGATTAACCAAGGAATATACTAGGGTGCTTAAACCCACGGACGAAGAAATAGCAATGTTTCACCGTTTGAGGGTGCAGGAACCTTTATTAGTAAAATTTTGTCAGAGGCAGCGAGCTGCGTGTAGAGATGGGTTGGAACAGGGCGCACCAGAATTGGTCCGAGGCCAGTCCGTTACTTACAAAGAGCTGCTAACATATCTTAAACCTACGCGGTAACCCGACGAGGAGAACATAATGGCTATACCAGAACAAGTGCAGAAAGAGTTAGATCGAGCAGAGGAGTTTCTTAAAGCTGAAGCTACTCCGGACGAAGGCGCCCCCACCCAAGGAGATCAGGGCAGTAAAGCACCTGAGCAAGTTGGAGAGGGATCGCCAGTCGCTACGGACGTACCTGAAAGTATTGGGACACCTACTAGCACGGCTACACAGGATGCAGATGTTTCTACGATTCACCAAGGTAGAGAAACGGGTACAACCCAACAATCCGATGAGTCTCCAGAATTGCGACTCCTACGGCAGCAGCACAGTACGTTGCAGGGCATGTTTAACTCTGAACGAAGAACCCATCGAGAGTCTCAGGAACAGATGAGCGGACAGATTTCGGAACTTCGGACCGCGTTAGGTACGGTTCAGCAACAAGCGCCTCAACCACAGGCCGAACAGCCTAGTGTGCAGGCGGCATCGCTGTTTACGAAGGACGAGGAGGAAGAGTACTCCCCCGGATTTGTTAGCATGATGAATAGAGTGATAGACCAGAAGTTGTCACCAGTCTATAACGGACTAAATCAGGTAGCTCAAGGGCCGCAACAAGCTCTAGGGCAGATGAACCAGCGAGTGGATCAGGTTGCTCAGACACAAGAGCAGCAGGCACAGGAAGGGTTCTTCAACAGCTTGGCGAGTGCGGTACCAGACTGGGAGCAAGTAAATGGGAATCCTAAGTTCAACTCATGGCTACAACAGGTTGATCCGATTTCAGGAATATCTACGCAGGTGTTTCTAGACGATGCTCGAGACAGGCTTGAGCTTGGACGTGTTGTGAGTGTCTTTAACACGTTTAAGCAGTCTTTAGGAGTCGCTGGAACAGTTCAGGATGCTCAAACCGCAGCAAGCACGTCCTCTTTACATGAGCAGGCTGTAGTACCTACTAACAGAAGCGCAGGGAATCCACAGGCTAATGCGGGGCAGGCTAAGTCCTATACCCGTTCTGACCTTACGAGACTCTACGCGGATGAGTTGGGAGGTAAATACAAGGGTAAAGAGGATGTGTTTCGGGAGCGCGAACGTGAATTGCTACAAGCAATAAACACGGGGCACTACACATAAACAATACTAACTAGGAGAGATAGTTATGGCTTTTCCAAGAGCACCGGGTTCACCCGATTATACACGGGCCGGAACATCTAAATTCATACCGGAATTATGGTCTGTTAAACTGATCCAAAATCTATATAACGCTACTGTATTCGGAGAAATTGCGAACACAGAGTATGACGGTGTTATTAGCAAGTTTGGTGATAAAGTCCAGATTCGTACTACACCGGACATTACCATTCGCACATATTCTAAGGGTCAGACGCTAACAAGCGAACGCCCAGAGAAAGCATCTATAGCCCTCGACATAGATCAAGGGGATTACTTCTCTTGTATCGAAGATGATGTCGATAAAATTCAGGCCGATATTGACCTGTTAGACGCATGGTCTAAAGACGCTTCAACCCGCATGAAACTGAAAATGGATCGTACTTTGCTAGATTCAGTTGCTACCGGTACACAGTCAGCTAATCTATCAGCTGCTAACATCGGTAATAGTGCTGGCGCAATCTCTGGAAATATTGCATTGGGCGCAACAGGTTCTCCTGTAGCAGTTAACAAAACCAACATCCTTGACTTTATTGTCAACTTAGGGGTGGTACTAGACGAATCAAATACTCCTGAAGACGGGCGGTGGTTGATTCTACCTGCATGGGCATGTGGAATGATTAAAAAATCAGACCTGAAAGATGCTTCATTGTCAGGAGACGGAAGTTCTATCTTACGTAACGGGCGCGTTGGCATGATTGATCGCTTCATGATCTACATGAGCAACCAACTATCCCGTACTACGGAAGGCGCGAACACTGCATTTCATATGTTCGCTGGCCATAAGATGGGACTGACTTTCGCTACACAGATGACTGAACTAGAAAGTCTGCGTGTCGAGTCAACTTTCGGGAATAACATCCGTGGTTTGCAAGTCTATGGCTTCCAAATTACTAAGCCCGAAGTACTAACCCGCTTGTACGGTTACCAAGCGTAATCAGCTCCCTGAGCTTCGGCTCAGGGTTCTTAAACATTTTTAGGAGAAAGAGTTATGGCTAACCATACAATTGCTGCTTTTCAGGCGGTAGAAGTTGCACCAGCCGCGATCAGTGGTGGTGGTGTAGAGGGTTACAAGTTATTTGAGTATCGTCTTTTCGGAGACAAGGGTATCACCGTTGCCGCTGCAGACACCGTAGAGATGTGGGAACTTCCTGCTACTGCGGGACTGATAGTTGATGCAGCGTCAGTGGAGACTGTAATTTCCGGTACAGCGGGTGCAGCTACCTTAGACGTTCAGATTGCACCGGGCGGTACTTACGCCGATGTAACTGCGCTAACAGGGTTTGCACTCAACGGAGCAGTTGGCCTCCAGCTAGTTAAGTTTGCTACTGGTGCTAACACGGCTACTCACACAGCTGCTACAACCATGCGTGTTCAAATAAACACAGCTGGTCTAGGTAAAGGCGAGTGGATAGTACGAGTATACGGTCTTATTGCTCAATAAACACAACCTGCCTTAGAGATAGGGCAGGTTCTATCTGAGGAGCTAGTATGAAGTACATGAAGAACCGTAGTGGAGTTGTATTCCAACTCCAACAGCACATGCTGGATGACCCTAAGTTAGGCTTCACACTTTGCGACGTAGAGGGTAACGAGGTCAAAGTAGAAGTAGCCCCTCTTGAGGAGCGACTAGCCGCGAAGAAGGTTGATCGGAAAAAAGCTAAGAAGACGGGTTAGTAATGACCCCACAGGACATCATAAGCGACGTTCGACAACTTCTTAATGATACGAGTCCTACCTATAGGCACTCAGATACCCAGTTATTAGTTTTTGTTAATCAGGCGATTAAGCGCGTTTCGCTTCTTCGCCCTGATCTGTTTACCGTTTACGCTGATATGGTCTGCACCGTGAATACTGTTGTACAGTCGGCGCCTGCGGATAGTATTCGCCTAATGGAGGTGCTGCAAGTAGTAGACGGCGATGCTCTCTATGAGAGTGAAAGACCTATATTAGACATGCACACCCCCAGCTGGAGGACAGCGACTGGAGGTGCTGCACGCACATGGATGCGTGACCCACGCTCTCCTAACAAATTCTTTATTTATCCCAAGGCCCCGGCGTCGGCACAGTCGTTGACGATCCAGTACGCTAAGACGCCTATCGCAGACTATATTCTCTCTGCTACGATTACCGAGCTTCAGGAGACGTATAGGGTGTCTCTAGTAGATTGCACTATATTTCTAGCGCAATCTATTGATGACGAGCATGTTAGTGCGGGTAGAGCTAAGTTGTTCTACGAGTCATTTACTCAAGGGTTAGGCACATCACTTAAGGCTAGGGAGATCACAGACACAGAATC
>TARA_R110000744_G_scaffold92927_1_pt1 | contig 14236 bp, 25 predicted proteins | sample TARA_R110000744 | Tara Oceans TARA_R110000744 (sample SAMEA4398083) | marine metagenome | biome: Polar Biome; feature: [DCM] deep chlorophyll maximum layer (ENVO:01000326); material: water (ENVO:00002006), including particulate matter (ENVO:01000060) such as... | depth 36 m | reverse complement strand
CACAGTCAGGGGGTTCAAATTGGTCAGGTGGTCAATCACCTGCATTCCAGTCAATTGGTGATGCTGATAAAATTAGGTATGACTCAATGATTTTCAAGTCTGATGACTTTGACACAGGAACATCACTGAACAATGGTAACAATGCAATTCAGCAGATAAAAATAAAACAAGTCTTCTCATCAGAAAATTATATTTCATCAAGTAAAACTCTCAATCAGAACTTGGACATCCTTGACCAAAGACTTGGATATTTGACACAGTTTTCAGGCACTGAGGGTTTATACATGTCACTTGCATCAGGCTCATGGAATTACAATGCATCAAGGGATGGAAATGGGACACCTGTTGTGAGTGGTTCAGCAGTCATGGACAAGCCAAGAATCACTGATGGGACTCAGGTGAGTCAGACTTGGTATGCCATAGCAATGACAACAATTTACAAAATCCCTGACATCAGGCAACTGGCATTGTATGCAAGGGGCTTGGTCAGCAATACAGGTTCAGGTCAGTTCAATGGATACACAAGAATCAGAATTGAGGGTGACAGTTTTTCTCAAGTCAGCACAGATTCAGGAGCATTCAACACAACAGCAGGGACAACCATTAAGGCTGTTTATAAAGACATGACATCTCTCCAAAATTATAAGGCTTATAATATTTGGGTTGACTATAAATTCACCAACAACAGTTCATCAGGCACAAAATATTTTGAAATTCAGGACTGGAATCTCGTTGCCAAAAGACAAATCACTGCAATTGCAGGTGACACAGATGGTTCAATTGATTCACCCTTATAATCTAAAAGGAGTTTGATATGGCATGGTTTACACCATCAGGACAACCCACACTGAATGATGGCTCAACAGCCTCAAATCCACCAACAGTTGACATCCAAACTGAGGTTGGTGGGACACCTATGTTCAAAGAAGACTATGCACCACAGAGTGCATCAGTGGTCACTGAATCTGAAAGGGTTCAAGGCAGGGAGGCATATGAATTATTTGATGGGCTGAGGATATTGGGAAAAGACATCAACAGTGCAGGTTTGGCAAATAATAAGTTCCTGAAATATGACTCAACCAATGAACAATGGGTGGTTTCAGATGCAACAGGAACATCAAATTTGTCTGACTTGGCTGATGTAGCAGATGGCACACCAACAACCTTTGACACTTTGAAATGGGGAGGCTCATCATGGGATTTCCTATCAGGAATTTCATCATCCTACCTTGCCAGTCCTGTTGGAAACAATGTGACTTTTGGAATCACAGATGGTTCAGCAGAGGTGAGGATTCAGGGTGGTTCAACTTCAAATGACAAGAAAATCTCTTTTGGATACACAAATGGTTCAACATACACAGAACAATGGACACTTGGAAATGAGGACACACAACACTTTACCATCAAGGACAAGGATGGACACACTGGACTGAAAATCGCTGAAGACACAAACTTGGTGACAATGGAAAGAATGAGATTGAACGACCAAGGGACACAGACTGCAAATTCAGGTTCAATGTATTACAACTCAACATCAAATGAATGGTTCATGTCTATTGATGATGGGATAGTTGGAGGCTAACTTAACAAATGAAAAATCAAGTCACAAAATCACACAAGGAGAGTAAATTATGAGTCAAACATGGAAAAAAGTTCTGTTGTCAGGTAGCAACACACCAACAGACATTCAAGGTGGAGCAGGTTCAAGTGGACAAGTTCTCACAACAAATGGTGGGACAACATTAAGTTGGTCAAACAAGACAGTCAACACAGACTCAAACACAACATATTCAGCAGGAACAAATATGAGTTTGAGTGGAACTGTCTTTTCGGCAACAGACACGAACACGAACACTTGGCGTGGAATAGACAACGCTCCGTCAGATGGCGAAGTATCGAATAGTGTCCAATCAAATTGGATTTTTGATAACTTAAAAACCGCAGTTCCTGCAAATGCTCTTTTTACAGATACAAATACAAATACTCAGTTGACAACTGCTCAGGTGAGAGGCAAAATTTCTGCAAGTGGAAATGCATCCTATAATTCAACCACAGGTGTCATCACATCAACAAATACCAACACCAATCAACTGACAACTTTCACAATATCAGGGAGTGACACATCAGGAACTGCCACAATTGGGCAGGGTGAGAATATCACTTTCAACAGTGGAACAAATATGACCATCACAAGGGCAGGGAATGTTGTCTCTTTCACTTCGGCATATACAAACACAAACACCACTTACTCAGCAGGAACAAACATGAGTCTGTCAGGAACAACATTCTCATCAACCAACACCACCTACTCAGCAGGTTCAAACATGAGTCTGAGTGGAACAACTTTCTCAGCAACCAACACCAACACAAACTTGTTGAGTGGTGGAACATGCTCAGGCAACTTGAATGTGACAGGCACATTGACTGTTGGTGGTTCAACAACAACTTTGAACACTGCAACTTTGACTGTTGATGACCCATTTGTTGTGGTTGGAGATGGTGGAACATCAGATGGTGGAATCACTGTTGACCACACAACAACAACAGCAAGGGGGCACATGATTTGGGATGCATCAAGCAACAGGTGGGTGGTCTCAAAAGGAACGAGCCCTGCAACAACAGTCACTGGGACATCAAGTTTCAATGCAAATGTTGCCACAATTAGTGTGGTGGCAGGGACAGCACCAACAGGAGGAGTTTCAGATGGCTGTGGGATTGGGAGTTTTTGGCTCTCAACAACCAGTGGAAATGGGACTTTATATTGCAGAGTTGGAAATGTTGTTGGTGGTGGATAAATAACAAAAGGAGAGCCCTGTGGGATTAGTAAGCAATGGGGGTCTCAATGTTCTGAACAAGGACACTGAGTCCCCCACAAAAAAGAAAAAAGTGCTCAAGGCTGATTTGTCCTTGACACTTCGAGATGTGGAGACATTGGTGATTTTACTGCAACAAGTGAAAGTTTCTGTGGGGCAATATCCTTTCAAGGAACTGAATCAGGTTGGTGAAACCATCAACAAACTTGGCTCAATATACGAGCACCTAAAAGATGTGGAAATCTAAAAAAAGGAGAGAAGAAAGATGAAAAAGGAAATGAGCAATGGACTTAATTTGTCCATACAGCCAAATGAAGAAATAAGGTTTGACATTAGCCAATTGAAAATCATTGGACAACTTGTTGACTCAACCAGTTTCAATGGTTCAGATGCAAAAATCATTTATGAATTAAAGTCAAAGTGTGATGAAATGATTGAACAGGAAATTGAGAAAAATGGTGGTGGAACAATGGTTTTGCCTGATGGTGTAATGATGCAAGAGTCAACCAATTGAGTCAGACATGGAAAAAAGTGTTGATGGCAGGGAGTGTGTCCCCAACAGACATTGTTGGTTCATCAGGTTCAAATGGGCAGGTCTTGACAACAAATGGGACATCAAGTCTCAGTTGGTCAAACAAGACAGTGGACACAAACACCACTTACACAGCAGGTGATGCCCTCAAGTTGAGTGGGACACAATTCAATGCAAATGGAATTGTTGGTGTGTCAACAATCACAACAGGAAGTGCAACAAAAACACTGACAACCACAATGTCTGCTGTCAATTCAACATATTATAAGGTCAGTTTTGGTGCACCGAAATCAGGCAAGGTTTTCATTCAGGCACAGGTGCATCAAGATTCAATTTCGTCATCAAGGTATTTCTATTATGACATCAGGACATCAGGCACAAGTTCAACACCAGTCACTGCAAGGCACAAGATTGATGAGACTGATGATGTAAACCAAACAGTTGGAAAATTAATTTCAGGACTGACATCAGGGGCATCATACACTTATTATTTGTATGCAAGATGCAATGCCACAACCTGTTATTTGAGATATGGTGGAACATATGGAGCACCATATATGGTTGCATGGGCATGTCCATGATAAAAATTCAGATGTCAGAGTTTCCATTGAAGTTCCAAGAAGAAATTGAGAAAACACTTGACCATGAGGGTGGATATGTGAATGACCCTGATGACACTGGTGGTGAAACAAAGTTCGGAATCTCAAAAAGGGCTTACCCAAAGACTGACATATTCAGACTGACAAGAGATGATGCAATCAAAATTTATTTCAGAGACTATTGGCTCAAATACAAATGTGATTCTGTTCCTGATGATTTGCAAGGGATTTTGTTTGATATGGCTGTGAATCATGGTGGCAGGAGAGCAGTGAAAATCATGCAACAGACAGCAAATGCAAAAGCAGGTAAGACAGGTAAACACATCAGTGTTGATGGAATGATTGGGAAAAATACAATTAAGGCTTTGAAATCAGTTGAACTTGAGAGGGTTGTTTCTTATCGTCTTTTGTTTTATGCGAAAATTATTTTGAGAAAACCAACACAGGAAAAGTTTTGGTTTGGGTGGTTCAGAAGATGCACAGATGTTTTGAAAAATTGAGCACCGAGAATAAGTCACATGGGCAAACATAGGAACAAAAACGAATCATGGAAAATTTGGCATCAACAAATCTGCCTGAGTTACCTCAAGGAATTGAACAAATGTTGGGGCATTACATTTGGGTTGTGGCTGTCATTATGTTTTCAATGTTTTTCAGGGAGGCTCTTATCAATGCCCTTGCAGGAATGAGGTTTTATCACAATAAAGATTTCAATGAGTTGGATGTCATATGGGTTTTTAATCGAGTTGCAAGAATCACAAAAATTGGGATGATGAAAACCACTCTCATTTTTTATGACAAGGGAACAAAGATGACCATCCCAAACCATGAACTTGATGGATTGAGATTGGAGAAATCATTGCCAATGGCTGACCTAACACAACTGCCATCAAACAAAGACCCTGATGGTGGACTTTATGAAAAAGGAAAAGAACCAACAAAAGAAGACATGCAAGATGGATTGGTTGAGTGATGAAAAAAATGGGATTAATTATGGATGAAAACGCAAAACACAGAGAGTGGGTTGTTAAAACTTTGACCTCACACTCTGAAAAATTAAAGACAATTTTCAATTTAAACATGGCTGTCAGAGACCAAATCCTTGAGCAGAATGGGAGAGTCAGGGAACTTGAAAAGCAGTTGGAAAGGCATAAGGGGGCAGGTATCTTCCTGACATGTCTTTTCTCAGCAATGATGGTCTTGATAACAATGTTCTCAAAGAACTATTAGAAAATGGGTTTGATTTTGAGGACAGGGATGAACTTATTGACAGATATTTTGGAGGCATTATGAAAGAGGCTTTTATTTACAATGCTCAACTTGACAGAGTAATTGATGGAGACACTGTTGATGCATGGGTTGACTTGGGCTTTAAGATAAAAATTAAAAAGAGAATAAGGCTCATGGGGCTTGACACATGGGAAAGCAGGACAAGAGACCTTGATGAGAAAGCAAAAGGAATGATTGCAAAAGCATTCACCCTGACTTTTTTGGCAGGTGATGGTGGAAATTTCAAGGTGCAGTCACATGGCTTGGGGAAATATGGGAGACTTTTGGGAGAAATTTGGGTGAATGACATCTCACTTAACAATGAACTTCTGAGCAATGGTCATGCATATGAATATGATGGTGGGAAAAAAAAGACTTTCAAAAAAAAAGGAGAATAAAAGATGATTAGTTTATTGACAGCAAAACTGGGGAGCAGTGCACTTGCATATGGGGCAACAGGAGTTTCAGGACTTGTGGTGGCTTGGATATTAAAAAAGATTCCAAATGAAACCATCAAGGCAAAATTTGGTCTGTTCATGTATGGACTGGGAGTGACATGTTCTTTGGGTTTATCAAAATTCAAATATACAAAAAAATTATGGAATGCAACAATTGAACCATATGTGATTGATGCAATTGACAACATTGCTGTGACTGGAATCAGCAAATTTGTTGAGGGGCTCAGGTCAGACAATTAATCCCTGAGTAATACAACCACACCATCTTTGTGGAAAAGTGTTTATTTGGGGCATTCACAAGCCTCAAAACATCATTATAATTTTCCCTCTCCTACCACATCCACAGGGAAAAAGAAAAGGGTGGCAACCGATATGGAAACCACCCTTTTTTGTTGTGCAACTTTTCAGGTTGCTATTTTTTAGAAACCACCTCTGACCAATTCATGTGAGCACTCATGACATAAGCATGAGATGATGGACTGTTTTTCCAGTAAACCGAACAATCATCATCAGCATCATCATGTGGAAAAGCAATGGGGGTGTGATTGTAAAACTCATTTTGTTCACTGACAAAAACCCCTTTATGAAGTGCACTCTCTGCACAGTCTTCATCACTTAATTGCTCAGGAATTTCCTGAATTGCCAAGGCTCTTGGAAAGCAGGGCAGTTTGTCAACCCACTCAAATTCAATTGGGGTGTTTTCACCTGATGTCAAATCCATCAGACCACTGTTTGAGATGTATCTGAATGTCACTGACACTGTGTCTGTTTTAGGGTCAGCCTGTCCAACAAACATGGCTCTGTGAGTTGGCAATGGAATTAGGTTCATGAGTCCACTTTGTTGACCCTGAGTGACACAACAGTTTGTGTTGTGTGTCTCCCCACCCTCAGTCTTTCTTTCCATTAGGATGAAAGCACCTTTTCCAAGTTTGGTCAGTTTCTCAACCCACCTTGTGTGAAGTGGTAACTTTGACACATCAATTGCAAACCAACTTGATTCTGTTGGATTTACTGATTGAGTGACTACTTCTTTTATTATTTGTTCCATCTTGTGTCTCCTGTTTTTTTCAATGTTGCCAATGCAAACCATTAGCAATCCCCAAAATATAAATTGAATAAATTTAATAAACAAATGATTTCTTTGTTTAATTATATGATACATATATAATAAGGAGTAAGGTTCACCCACAATGGAGACCTGAGTGAATAAATAAAAACTTCAATCAGTTCTTGCATTTCATCAATTCAGGTTTTAATATCAAATAGTTGACAGGGTGTTCCTGTTGACAATTGAAACAGAAACAGGAGACAAAATGAAAAACAAGACACCAAGAAACCACCTTATCAACACATACAAGGTCACAGAGATGACCACAGATGACATCAACTCAGTGGTGACCAACAACAAGAATGCCAGTGCACTTTGTTATATGCTCAGACAAAACAAGGCAACTTTCGCAATTTCATCTGCTCGGTCTTCATCACTCAAAGGGGTCAACAAGGGTTCAAAAGATGATTACAGAAACATGTGTCTTGAAAACCAAACCCTGAAAACAGCAAACAACACTGATGAGTTCAGTTCAGACCTTGCAATGTATGCCCTCCAAAACATCATGAAAGCATTTGATGATGGTGATGACACTCTTTTATTGAAATTTGATTTGGATGAGTTCAGACCATCAACAATAAAAGGTTTCATGAGACAGCATGGGGCAAGGATGCAATTTGATTTTTTTAGTCAGGAGGGTGTCATCACTGAAACTGAAGTTACTGATGATATGGTCAAAGTCAGGTTGAACATCACAGATGCAATCAGTTATTTGGCAGACTGTGTTTCTGACTCTGAAATTGCAGAGATGACATACAGGTTGAGATTGCTAAAAGATGACATCAGTGACAAATGTCACACCTTGGAACACCTGTTGGAGTCTTACACTGCTGAGGAAACTGTCATCAGAAAAATAAGATAACAGACTCAAACAAATACACCACAAAGAGCCTCATTCATTTGGGGCTTTTTTGTTTCCTTATAAAACTTTAATGAACAAATAAAAACTTCATTTGGGTGTTGCATATCATATGAGGTTGACTTTATATTTGACCTGTTGGTTGAGTGGTTCAACTGACTATTTGAAAAAAACAGGAGACTATTATGACACACAAAGTAACACTCACAGGAAAAGTTGTTGAAATTGATTTTGCAGAACCAACAGTGATGGAGATGTTGGCAATGACAAAAGTTGACCCAACACCATTAATGGAAAGACTTGGTGGAGACTTTCTTGAAATTATGACAGACTGTCAAAACGCTTACACTGAATATTTCAGAGATTCAGAGGAAATTGGTTCATCAGATGTGAACTGTTTTTTAATGAGTCACCTGAGAGACATGGACATTGACCATGAGACAGTTTCAGATGAGGACTGGCAGAAAATGAAAAGGTGGGGGTGTAATTAAAACAAGAAATCAAATCTTGATTAAGACCATAAGAGCCTCATTCATTTGAGGCTTTTTTGTTTCCTGTAATACCACCCAAATAAAGTTTTTATTTATTTATTAAAGTTCTTGCATGGGACTTTTATATCATATATATTGACATGCCTGACAGAGTGGTTCTGTTAGCAATTGATAAAAAAAAGGAGACTCAAATGAGCACATCAAATAACATGATAATTGTAAACCAATCAACAATGGCAGAAATCAAGGCTGTCCCTGTCCCTGAACAGACTGAAACTTTCTATCCAACTGCACATGCAGATGTGGTGAACATGGTTCAAAATCTTGCTGAGGGTGCATTGTCACCACAGGGATACAGACTGAGCAAGAATGTTTTTGGTCTTGCAAGAAAAGGTCAGAGACTTTTTGGGATGGTGACATTCAAGAATGGTTCAGATGAACAGGAATTGGCTGTTGCATATCGTCAAGGATATGACAAAACAATGCCCTATGCAATTGCATGTGGGACATCAGTGATGATTTGTTCAAACCTTGACCTTTCAGGTGACATTGTTGTGAGCAAAAAACACACAATGAATGGATGGGATTCAATCAGGGATGCAACACTTTCAGCCTTGGCACAAGCACCAACAGTGTTTGAGAAAATGTTGGCAGATGCAGAGGTGATGAAATCCATCAGCATCACACCAAACAGAGGCTTTGAATTGCTTGGGTATTTGAGAGGTCACAACATCTTGAAACCTGTGCAGTTGAGCAAGGCATTTGCTGAGTGGGTTGCACCAACTTATGCACACCCAACAGACAACATGTGGGGACTGTATAATTCTTGCACTGAGGCTTTAAAATTGGAGTCTGACCCAACTCAAGCAATGGCAAGAAGACTGGCACTGCACACTGTTTTCACAAACAATTTTCTTCCTGTGGAGAGTGGGGCAAGTTTGCTCCCTCAGGTTAATGCCTAAGGGAAAAAAATCAGATAATGTGGCAGGGGCTTTCCCTGCCACTATAATTGGAAAGGGTTGGCATCATGCTGACCCTTTTTTTGTATTACAGAAATGAGGTATTGAATTGGCTAATGGTGAGACATATAAGAGGCAGGTAAACCCTGATGCGAAACAAGTTCTTTTCAGGAACATGAACAGTCAACTCATGGGCATGGTTGATGATTGCTGTGAGATAAGGGGCATCACAAGAAAGCAATGGTTTGAGGAAAGTTGTGAGAAGTTCATTCAGTCAACAATGATTGGTGTCAAACAAGTTCTTGGAGATGAGTTGCCAAGGGATTTTGCATGGAACAAGAAAAAGATAAAAAGTTTAATAAACCAAAAATAAATTTTGAAAGATTGCCCTCACATGGAATCATCAAACATTTCCCCTGCCAGTGGTGTGGTGTGGCTGTCCACAGAACTGATGGAAATTGTTTGCATTGTTTCAAAAGCAATGATGTCCACAAAAGTGACCTTAAAAAGGGACTTGGTGCAGAAGTGATGGACATGTTCAAAGATGGATAATTAATGCCCTTATTGGGCAAGGTTGGGATGATATGGGGCTATTTAAGAGAATACTGGGGCAAACTAAAAAAAAGGATGACTCTTTTGAGTCTGAAGTGTTGGCACACAAAGGGTTTGTCTCAGTTTTCAAATACTGTGGAAACAGTTATCAAAGAAGAAAAAAGAGGAGAGCACATGAGAGAGAACAAAGGAATCCAAAATGACCCTGAATGCTGAGGATAAAACAAAAGTGATGGATGAGGGTGAGGCTTTGATGTTTCAATCAATTCAGGCAGTCATCACAGAGACCTGTGTTGATTATGGAGTCACTGTCCCTGAGATTTTTGGTTCAGACAACATGACTTTCACAGACCCAAAAGAAAAAACAATTTGTGTGTGTCCTGAGTTGGACACACCACCACAAGAACAAGCAGACCACATCTTTGGTCATTATCTTGCAGACATGCACAACCTGTCTCCTGATTTTGTGGCTGATGTGATTGCAAAACTGATAAGACAAGCAAGGAGACAAGACTGATGGCAAGTGGCAATGAGTTGAACAGAAAAAGAAGAAAGACACCCAAGAAAGATAAATTTGCAGTGACTATCACTCAGGTGAATGGTGTGAAAGTGTTCACAACCAAAGATGGGGAGAAGTTCAAGACTGTGAATGAGGCAAGGTCTCACCTGAATCCTGACTGGGACAAAGGTTGATGCATTAAGTTTTTTTAAAGTCACCACATACAGGGGGGGTGGATTAGGCTGACACACCATGTGGAATTTGTATGTGCAACAATGGTTGGGGTTGCATAGTTATCCACATATTTTTGTTGATAACTTTTAAGGGTGTAAAATTTTTTAAAGAGGGCTTTAAGTTTTTTTAAAGGGGGCTTTAAGTTTTTTTAATACATAATACTCTTATATAATACTCTAAAAATAATATTGTTTTTTTCAAATTAATTTATGAGAAATTTATGAAAAAGAAAGAAGTGAAAAACTTCAGTGACACACACATGAGCATCAGAGGAAACATCCTTTTTTATGAAAGACTGATAAAAGAAAAGGGATTAAGTCCAACAGGGTCAGCCTCAAAAAGACTTGCACATCTCAAACATATATATGGACAGAGAAACAATCCTTTTGGTTTGATTGATGATGGTGTGGGTTGGTGGGAAAGATAAAAACATGATAACACTTGGCAAATTTGAGGTTTACAAAATAGGTGGAAAGGAAATGACCATAAAACTTGGAGACATTGTTCAAAGTTTGAAAATTCCATTTTTGAAACCAGTGTCAAGGGCTGACACTTACAAACCAAAATCCCTTGAGTCTTTGAAAAGGTTTTGGGTTTCAGAAGACATCACAGATGCAGAAAATTTCCTGAAAGCAGAAAGGTTGATTTTCAATGAAAGTGTTCTGAGAAAAAAATCCAATAATTATTTGAAAGTTTTGAAATCCTTGAAAGTCAATGGATACAAACCAACCAAATTCAATTCAGGATATATCAAAATTACAAAAGAGAATGGGAGTTTGTGTGATGGAGCACACAGGTTTGAATTGTTGTTGGCAAGATATGGCAGTGAATATGAGATTGATGTTTGGAGGGTGGGGTTCATCACAAGAGCATTTGTTTTGGTTGTCAAAAACATTCTCAATTCCATTATCTTGGTTGGGTTGGTCATTGCTCTTTTGCTCAAATTGACAGTTGCAGTTTTGAAAATTCCAGTCAACATGATTGCTTGGATTTGGAAAGTGGCATTCAGGAAACAAATTAGGTGAAATGAGTTCTTGTTTATATGATATAATATCAGTAAATTAATTTAAGAGCAGACTTGAATGTTTGTTCATTGCTTAACATAAAAACAGGAGACTCATGAGATACACAAGAAAAAATATAAAAGGAGGAATGTGGATTTTCCTTGGAAACCAAGTTTTGCAAGGTGACCAAATCCCTTTCCTTGAGAGCAGGGCAAAAATGTTTGATTATAGAAACACACCCTTGAATGCAAAAGAACTGGTGTGGCACTCACAATCAAAAAACCCTTATAAACTGACACCCAACCAAATCACAAGAGTTTCACCATTGACTTGTAAATTCAAAGCAATGTCAGGTGAATATATCACTCACACATTCAGACTGCAAGATGTCACCCATGCTTTCAACACTCACAGTGAGTTTATTGCATGGAGAAATGAGTTCCTTGCCACTGAGAGAGACACCATCAGGGACTTGCATCAAACCATCAGGAAAGACAGGAAGTTTTGGAAAACTCGCAGAGCAGAACTGAAGACATGGAACAGAGTTGATGATGAAAAGAGAATAAGGAGAATTAAATGAACAGAGTTGAAACCAAGAAAGCAATTGCAGAAGTGCTCAAGGAATCTCAAGGCTCACATGAGTTTGAGAAAGTGGCTAAGGCAATCATGAAAGTGATTGACTGGGGTTCTTTGAACAGGATTAAGATGGGTCTGTCTGATGTATTGGGTGGACTCTCTCAGGCAAAGACTGACACACCTGATGATGGTGGTCAAGATGTCTGATGGATTTACAAAAATTGGAGATGTCTTGAAAGACATTCCATTTGCACAAAAACAAACACAAACCAAGGAGACTTCAATGTCAACCAACACAATCACAAATGGCAGTGACCCAATTGCTTTAATTAGGGCAACTCTGCAACAACCAACACCACTTGACCAAATCCTGTGGAAAACACAAACCATCAACCAAAAGTCAGGCAAGGCAACAATGGTTGCATATACTGATGCAAGACTGCCAAGAAAGATTCTTGATGAGGCAATTGGCATTGATGCATGGGAAACAAGATTTGAAAGAGATTCAAAGGGGACTCTCTTTTGTTATATCACACTGCATTTCCCAAATGGCAGGAGCATCACAAAAGGAGATTGTGGTGTGCCATCTGATTTTGAGTCAGAAAAAGGTGAGGTCTCTGATGCATTCAAAAGGGCTTGTTTTACTTGGGGCATATGTGCTGACCTTTATGATTTGGACATGCACTGGGTGGATTGTGAAAAGAAAGCCAATGGAGAATGGAAAGCACCTTGGAACTGGAAACCACCAACATCCCAACAAAAGGCAGTTCAACAAATGAAAAATGTTGTTGAGACTGAGGCTGAACAAAGAGGAGTGACAGCACCTGTCATTGCACCAATATTGGATGAGGAAAGAGGTCACATGGATGGTGATGATGGGATTCCTGATTTCATGAAAGATGATGACTTTGAGAACCCAACTGAACCTCAACCAACAATGGGAGGACACTCAAACCCACAATGGATGCAAGGCAGGAATGACTCAATTGGCTTTGGTAAAAATGCACAGGTGGCATGGAAATCAATTGATGAGTCCATGTTGTGGTGGTGTGTCACAAAGATGAATCACATCTCTGATAAAGACCAGTCCAACATCCCAATCCAAGTTGACAGAAAAAAGAAAGCATCAATGGAAATCATGTTCAGGGTTGAGACCTCCGAGTGGGAGGGTCAAGGATGGTGGGGGACACCAAAAGAGTGTCCATTGAAAGGCAGTAATTTGAGAGATGCCATGAACACCCTTGTGAAAGACTTGTCATGAGGGGAAAGGTCACAAAGATTATGGATGTGAAACCTGCAAGAGGCAGGGGGTTGGCAACCTATGCAAGGAAGTTCATAAGAATCACATTCAAACTTGAGGATGGCACATGGGCAAAGACTGATGTGTGTCCTGAATATCGAAATTATAGGCTTTGGAAACCTATAATCAGAGCAGGTGTTGAGACAGTATTGGTTGGGCTGAAGTTCAGAAACCAGTCAAAGAAAGAAATCAATGCTGATTCAATTGTGAAAATGGACTCTGACCAGTCTTTCAACATTGGTCAACTGCAAAGCAAGTGCAAAATTTGCACTGGTAGTGGAATGGATTCTGAGGGCAGTCACTGCACATCTTGTGATGGGGCAGGTTGGCTTTCAGGTTCAGTGGTGGCAGGGGAGGATGGAGATGTTCAGGCATCTCTGTTCTCTGAGTCAACAAATGAGAGTTTAATTAAGACTAATAACAAAGGAGACTATTATGAGCATTGAAAATGAAAAGATGGAAAAACCACTTTATGACATGACTGAGACTGACAACTCAAGGGATGACCCTGAGATGATGTTCATGGAGACTTTAATCAGTGAAATGCCTGACATCAACAATGATGATTTTGAGGTTGATATGGACAAGGCAAATTCAATCCTTTATGTCATTGGTAAAATTACCAGTGAAATGGATGAGGTCAAGGCAGTGTCACAAAAGCAGATTGACAGGGCTGTCATGTTCCAAGACAATGAATGCAAGAAAATGCAGGGGACAATTGATTTCCTCACAGGCAGGTTGCATGGATATGCACTGAACTCAGGAAAAAGAACAGTGTCTCTGCCAAATGGGAAACTGAAACTCATCAAGAGGCAGGACAAGTTTGATGTGGTTGATGAGGAAAAGGTGTTTGCTTGGATAACACAAAACCAGTTGGATTCAACACTGGTGAGGCTCAAGTCTGAGTTGAACAAAGCAGAAATCAAGAAATATGCAAAGAGCACAGGTGAGATTCCTGATGGGGTTGAGGTCACACCACAGAG
>TARA_R110000744_G_scaffold33041_1_pt1 | contig 14283 bp, 17 predicted proteins | sample TARA_R110000744 | Tara Oceans TARA_R110000744 (sample SAMEA4398083) | marine metagenome | biome: Polar Biome; feature: [DCM] deep chlorophyll maximum layer (ENVO:01000326); material: water (ENVO:00002006), including particulate matter (ENVO:01000060) such as... | depth 36 m | reverse complement strand
AACTGATGTATTTTTAGTCCCTAGAATTAATGAAGTTATGGGGATTACACCCACTCGTTTAGGTGAATGGGGGTGGAATATGAATGATAAAGGATGGATTAATTTCCCAGATTATCAGACACGTATTTTACGAAATCTTCCCAAAATCAAATGGCATAATAAAGTCCATGAAGTAATTAAAGGTCATGAAAAATTCTCACCTTTACCTGCTAATGAAGAATATTGTTTATGGCACCCCAAAGAAATTACAAGACAAGAAATTCAAAACAAATATTATAACTCATTATGAAAAACTTAAAGTCTACGGTAAATGAACAAGGTAAAACAGTCACCCAGATAATTCATTTTATGGGGGGTGTAAAGAGAACATACCATGGTATTTTGTCAGAAAGTATTAAACAAGGACAATTTACTAAAATGATGTGTAGAGATGGAACTATGATAATGGTGAATGATAATAATGTATTATGTATAGAAATTTTTAAAGAAAACTAAAATGAAAATTAGAAAAAGTATGTTACCCGTTCTACGCCCACAAGGTGGTAATGAAGAAGTAGAAGCTTTAAAAGAAGTTATTGAAAGTGGATGGTGGGGTAAAGGCCCTAAAGTAGCTCAATTTGAAAAGGAATTTGCAGAAATGGTGGGGGCAAAATACGCTGTAGCTGTTACTAGTAATTCTCATGGGCAAGATTTAGTAATGAAGGCTTTAGATATTAGGGACGGTGATGTAATTAGTCCTACAATATCATTTATGGCAACCGCCATGATACCCCTATGGCAGCCAAATGTTACCACAAATATTGTAGATGTTGACCCTATTACAATGTGTTTAGATCCTGAGGATGTACGTAAATCTATTACACCTAATACAAAAGCAATCATAGCAGTTAACCAAGCAGGTGTCCCCGCCCCTATTAAAGAAATTAGAGAATTTTATGATGGACTTATTATTGAAGATTGTGCACATAGTTGTTATACACCAGGAGCGGGGCAAGCAAGTGACATAGCCATATGGTCATTCCAAGCAGTTAAAACAATGCCTTGTGGTGATGGGGGTATGATTACTTTAAATGATGAAAAATTATATCATAAATTAAAAGAAATGACCTGGTTTGGCGTATCATCAACCTATTCAAGAGTAGCAAAAGAAGATACAGTTACGGGTAAACCAGGATATACTTGGGATTATGAAGTAGATAAAATAGGGTATAAATGTTATATGATTGATCTAACAGCAACAATTTGTTTAGAACAAATGAAAAAATTACCTAAATTTTTAGAAACAAGAAGACACATTCAATCTAAGTACAATGCAGAACTATGTAATGAAGTTGAAAGACCCCCATTTACCGATACTGTACAATATTACTGTGCTAAAGTCCCCGCTGAACATAGAGCGGATTTAATTGATTATTTAGCTAGTAAAAACGTCCATACATCAGTACATTTTAAACCATTACACAAGTATGAAATTATAAAAAAACACTTAACACATCCTAATAAAAAATTCCCAATAGCAGATAAAGAATGGTTAAAATTAATTTCTTTACCAGTACATCCGGCTATGACAGAAGAGGATATAGATTATGTTATTTACTGGGTTAATCAATATTTTAAAGAAAATAAATAATGTTACATATATTAACTATACATTTTAAAGATAAATGGGTTGATATCCAAAAGGAAAATCTTAAAAAATACATAGATGAACCTTATAAAATTTATACTAGATTAGGTGAAAATTTTAAAGACCATAAAGATAAATTTGATGGGGCTATAGAAGGTCAAGGACATTGGACAGAATCTATGAAATTATTACTTAATTTTGTTGAAGAAAATGCCCAACCTGAAGATAAAGTACTATTATTGGATTCTGATGCTTTTCCTATAGCCCCTATAACAGATTTTTTAAATAAAAAATTAGAAGAATACCCCTTTGTTTCATGTCAAGAACCACAACATGAATGGGATACTAATTATAAAATCCCCCATCCTATGTTTATGTTATTTAAAGCTAAACATATTTTAAAGGGAGATTTAAAACATTATCTATCTAATATAATAAAAGATAAATATGGAAATTGGTGGGGTGGTGTTGTTGAATGGATGAAAAAACACAATTATGAATATTATCCTATAATTAGATCTAATGAAATAAATTTACATCCTTTATATTTTGGTATTTATGAAAATTTAATATACCATCATTGGGCTGGGTCAAGAAGAATGATTACAAGACAAGATAGAATTAAACATCAACAAATAGGTGGACACACACAGTTGTATAAAGAAGATGCCTTATTAGAACAAATTGCAGCAGAAAATCACAAAATGTCTAATGATATATTTGAACAAATAATTCATCAACGTGATATTATTATGGATTATTTAATGGGTAAATATATAGAAGAATAAAATAATATGTTAGATAAAATTAAAATAGTTAATTTAGATACTATAGATGTCCCTAGTATGACCCCCATCTATGAACGAGCTAAATATTATGGTCCCCACGACTATAGTAGATGGGTATTTAAAGATGAATCCACTCAATATTATTATAAAATATGGAATGAAACATATGTTAAGAGTAATAATATTATAAGTGGTATATTATCGGGTTTTTATGATGAAACTACAGTCCCAGCTTTGAAAGGATTAATTTTTTATAATGGTTTTTGTAGAGGGTATATCATGGACCATTTAGGTGATGTATCTAATAAAAATGATATGATATCTGACCAAAATTATAATAATTACCATAATTTTATTCTAGAAAAAGTTCAAAAAACACAATATTTCCCACATGATTTTTGTCAAAAACATGTTAGAGTATATAAAAATGGTTATAGTTTAATGGATTTAGAAGGCATTTATCATATAGAAGAATATATTTTAAGACTAAAAGAACATAATGATAGGGGATGTGGGGGGAAATTTATTAATAATTTAAAGTTTGACAATGATTTAGTAAAAAGTGTTATAAATAAACCGTTACCTAAACAAGATTTTCTTGATATGGAGCTCCACACAGGAAAAGGGGGAAAAGAAGTATGTTTAAATAATTATAAGTTAAAAACTATTAAGGATTTAGTAGAATTTTGGGGTGATAAAAGAAATATAGAATTTACTAAAACCCAATTACATCCTAATAATTGGCAATACTTTAATTGTATGTTAGCTGAGTTTAAGCATAATGTAGGTGATCACCATAAAATGGGGGAAGGAAAAGGTATGACGGAGGAATATTATAATAGTTTAAAACCTATGTCAGACAAAGAAGTAGAAGATTTTTTAAAAAACACAGGTATTGAATTTGAAGTAGGTTATATAAAACATAGTTTCCATAGAGCTATGGCTATGGTAGGAAGATTAATAAATAATAAATCTTATATACCTTTTTATATGAATCCATATAAATATGGTGGTCATATTACTAACCCTATAGAAAATATTAATTATATTAGAATTTTAGATGATTTTGGTATCCCCCGAAACGAATATAGCATAGGAAATAGTGCTATATTAGCTTTAATGGGTATACCTTCTAGAATAAAAAATAATGGAGATTTAGATATAGTAGTATCTTCTAAAGTAAGAAAATTTTTAGAAAAAACCCAAATGAAACTTCCTAATATAGTTCATCCATTTGGGAAAGATAGTGGAAAATTTAAGGTATTTGGATGTAAAGATGATGACGATTTAGTATATAATTATAGTATCAATATATTAGGATTTAATTTTATAGAACCTAGGTTTTATTTTAGTAGAATGCATAGAGTAATGAATTCACAACATAGATCTTTTAAAGAAAATTATAAAATTAAAGAATTAGGTAAAAAGGGTGTAGAAGATTTTAATATTAATAAATCATACAAGAAATATCCTTTTAGTAACATAGATTATGATAAATGGGGTTTTAAATTAGTAAAAGATTTAGAAATAATAAACTAAAAATAAAAATGAAAATTAAAGGAAATTTAGACACAACATTTCTTTCAGATAAAGAAATTAAAAGTCAAGAATTTGAAGGTAAATCTTGTATAGCATATTCATTATATAATGAAATACAAAAAATATTACCTAAAGGAAAGACTATTTTAGAATTAGGTAGTGGATGGGGCACGAGTCAATTAGCTAAACACTATAAAATGATTTCTATAGAGAATAATGTAAAATGGGTAAAAAAATATGATTCTGATTATATTTATGCACCTTTAAAAGCTTATAATGATAATTGGACAGCTCCTGATATCCCACATAATCATGGATGGTACGACCCAGAAATTTTACAATTATATTTAAAGGATAAAAAATATGATATGATATTAGTAGATGGACCCGAAGGTATAGGGTACAATGGTAGACCTCCTGGTAGAGCTGGATTTTTAAAACATTTAGATTTATTTGATACCAATGTTCCTATTATAGTAGATGATATCCAAAGGAAACAAGAAAGAATGTTAATGGAGCAAATTAGTAAAACATTAAACAGACCTTATAAAGTTAAAGAAGGAGAAGAATGGGGGGTTATACTATGAAAATATTAATAACAGGTACAGCAGGATTATTAGGCAGTAGATTAGCAGAATGGATATTAACTAATACGGATCACCAAGTAATTGGTATAGATGATTTATCAGGAGGATACACTGAAAATATTCCTAAAGGAGTTGATTTTTATAAATTCAACCTTACAGATTTACATGCTTTAGATGGTTTAATCCAAAATATTAAACCTGATATAATATACCATTTTGCTGCTTATGCCGCTGAAGGTTTATCACCCTTTATCAGAAAATATAATTATGAAAATAATCTAATAGCATCAACTAATTTAATAACTTGTAGTATAAAACATAATATTAAAAGATTTATATTTGCAAGTTCTATGTCAGTATATGGTGATAGATATGAACCACCTTTTCATGAAGACCTACAACAATCTCCTATAGACCCATATGGTATTGCTAAATTTTCAGTAGAACAAGATTTAAAAGTAGCGTATGAACAACATGGTTTAGAGTACACTATTGTTAGGCCCCATAATTTTTATGGACAAAACCAAAACATTTGGGATAAATACAGAAATGTATTAGGTATATGGATGTATCAAATTATAAATGGTATGCAACCTACTATTTTTGGTGATGGTGAACAAGTAAGAGCATTTAGTTATGTTGATGATTCAATTGTTCCCTTTTGGAATGCATCTCAAAGAGATGAATGTATAGGAGAAATTATAAATTTAGGTGGTATTAAAGAGTATACAATAAATGAAGCGTGTAATACTTTATTAAAAATAACTAAAACTAACTTAAAACCCTTATACCTTGAGGGTAGACATGAGGCTAAACATGCATGGTCAACTTGGGAAAAATCTGTTGAATTATTAGATTTTAAACATTCTATTGATTTAGAAGAAGGATTAACTAAAATGTGGGAATGGGCCCAAACCCAACCCAATAGAAAAAGATTTGTATGGTCTAAATATGAATTAGAAAAAGGTATATATGAATTCTGGAAAAAATAAAATGATAATAGCTTCATGCCCCCTAAGAGTTTCTCTATTGGGGGGCTCTACAGATTTAGAGGATTTTATAAATCATTATGGATCGGGGCAAGTTATAAGTTTTCCTGTCAATTTATACACATATGTTTCAATAAATAAAAGATATGATGGTAAATTTTTAATTCAATATTCAGAAATAGAATCAGTAACTGAAATTTCAAAAATAAAAAATGATCTCGTAAGAGTTGTACTTGAATATTTTAACATATCTACACATATAACAGTAGCATTAAACGCTGATATCCCTTCTCATGGTTCGGGATTATCATCTTCCTCCTCTTTTATGATAGCTATGATAAAAGCTACATCTAAATTTAAAGAAATAGAATTAAGTGATTATGAAATATGTGAGTTAGCTCTACAATTAGAAAGAAAATTTAATCCTTTAGTAGGAAGACAAGATCCCTTAGGATGTGGTCTAAAGGGATTTAAACATTTAGAATTTAATCATAATAAAAAAACAAAAATAACACCTTTTAGTAATTCTTATTTTAAAAAATTTGATTTATATTTAATTCCCATTTCTGAAAAGGGTAGAAAATCAACTACTATATTAAAGTCTTTAGACTTAAAAGAACGTAAACTTATATATGATAAAGTAGAAAAGGGTATTGAATATTTAAATAGAAAAGAATACAAAAAATTTAATAATTTAGTTTTAAATTCATGGGAACAGAAGAAAAAAACTTCACCCCTAATAATTACTCCTAATGTTACTAAGTTAGAAAATAAAATAAAAAACACACCTATCCCCTTATATTATAAATTATGTGGTGCGGGTGGAGGGGGTTATTTACTTTTAATTAAAGAAAAAACAGATAATATATTACAATTTGGTCTATTAAAAGAAAATTCTTATATTAAGGTAAATATAGATAATAAAGGAATAAAAACATGGAAATTAAGCTAATATGGATTTAGATTTTTTAAAAACTGAAATAAATAAAATTAAATTAATTAAAAAAGATTTAGAAATCCTAATTAATAAATACCCTAAAATTATTATAATAGGTAATGGGGGCAGCAATTCAATAGCTTCCCATATTTCTATTGATTATACTAAATTTTTAAAAAAACAAGCAATTAGTTTTTCTGATGGCCCCCGATTAACAGCTTATATTAATGATTATGGTAGGGATGAAGCATATAAACAATTTGTATCTGAATTTATAACCACTAATAATTCTGAAACTTTAGTCATCTTAATTTCATCCTCAGGTAATTCAATGAATATTGTAAACACGGCTAAATATTGTCAGCAAAATCTTATCCCTTATGCAGTATTATCAGGATTTGATAAATCAAATAAACTTAATAAGTTTAGTGCTAATTTTAAATACCATGTAAATTGCAGTTCTTATGGTGTAGTAGAACTTGCTCACGAGATTTTATTACATTCAATAGTTAAAAATTAAAATATGAAAATATATGTAGATATAGACGGAACTATTTGTAATACTTTTAAATTAGATAATCAATGGGACTATAATAAATCAATTCCTATCCAAAAACATATAAATAAAATCAATGAATTATATGATAATGGAAGCACTATAATATATTGGACGGCTAGAGGTAGTAACTCAGGAAAAAATTGGTATGATTTTACACATAAACAACTAAATTCTTGGGGTTGTAAATTTCACAAATTAATATGTGGAAAAGAAAAAGGAAGCTTTGATTTAGTTGTGGATGATAAATCTGTAAAAATAGAGGATATTTTAGATAAAAAAATAGGTTTTACATGTGGTTCTTTTGACCTTTTACACCCCGGCCATGTTTTAATGTTAAAAGATTGTAAAAACGTTTGTGATCATCTAATTGTAGCTGTTCAGATAGACCCTACTTTAGACAGACCAGATAAAAATATTCCTATTCAATCAATAGAAGATAGAGTTATAATGGCTAAATCTATAAAGTATATAGATGAAGTAAAAACTTACACTACAGAACAAGAATTGTATGATATGTTAGTTAAATTATCCCCTGATGTTAGGATAGTAGGCTCAGATTGGAAAGATAATCCTAATTTTACAGGTGGTAATTTAAATATTGATACACATTATCACAGTAGAAATCATAATCATTCAACAACTAATTTAAGAAAAAGAGTATTTAACGCTGAAAATAACAAATGATAAAATTAAAAATTATAAGTGGAAAAGGAAAAAATCTTGATGATATTTCCGATATGGGATCATTAAGAAGATGCTTTAGTACCTGGGTATATAGTGCCGATATGCTCCGTGATTATAGTATAGAAATAGTACGTGATGGGTCTAACGATTATGATTATGAGTTAATAGATAAAAGGTGTTGGCAAGATAGAAAACTAGGTTCTTTAGAAAAAAGTATTGAAAAAGGAGTAGATTTTTTAGCTAATAGAACAGGTGATCATTTTCTAATAGATGGGGGAGATTGCACATCACTAATGGCATCAATAGAAGTGTTAAGAAACAGTAATGCTAAAATGTTACTTAAGAAACATGTCATAGCTAGAGAAGATTATGCTAAACCATCTTTTTTAGGAAGATGGTGGTATGGGTATCGTGAAGATAGAAATTTAAACGTATCATATGATATTTCAGAAGAAGAATGGAAAAAAATAGGATTATGTGGTCATAATAACGGCCATGAACATGTTTATGAAAGAACCCCTCCTCAATTAAATAATATTCCTTATAATCCTAATGGTAGGGATATAGATGTTTGTGCCATATGGCAGGGTATTCACCCACCTAATTTAGATTATGGAGACAAAAATGATGAAACTACTTACACACATCATAGGGTAGGATGTTGGGATGAATTAAAAAAAATAAACAATAAGTATAATATTGTTAATAAATTTGTACCTTATAAACAATATTTAGATACTGCTTTTAAATCTAAAATAGGTATTTCCCCCTTTGGGATGGGAGAATTATGTTTTAGAGATTACGAATTAGTACAAGCTGGTTGTCTTCTTATTAAACCAGGTTTAAGTTCATTAATTACTACACCTGATTGGTTGATCCCTAATGAAACCTATATTCCCGTAAAATATGATTGGTCTGATTTAAATGAAGTAATAGAAAAAGTATTATCTAACTTTAAAGATTATGAACATATTATTCTAAATGCACAAAAGAAACTTAATGAAGTTCATAAACTAGAACACTTCTGTATGCACCAATATAATTTTTTTAATAATTTAGACGGAGTAAAAAATGAATAAAAAAAACTTTTTAACAATTCTTCTAAGAATAAGAAATGAAAACTTATTCTTAGAATCTTTTATTAAACACTACTTTGCTGAGGGGGTAGATGAAATTCATATATTAGATGACAATTCAACTCAACCTTTACCTGATATAGTAAATGACCCCCGAGTTTTTGTATATGAAGCTACCCATTTTAAATCTCATCACGAAAAACTTATAGATGCACAACTATTATATTCACATTTATTAAAAGACAAAACAGAATGGTTTATGTTTATAGATGCTGATGAATTTATTACTACTAGACGTAATTCTGAAAAAACTATTAGAGAAGAATTAGAAACTACTTTTAAAGATGCTGATTTAATAAAAATCCCCTGGGTAATGTTTGGATCTAATGGACAGGATAAAAACCCTAAACAAGTATTAACAGAAACAACTTGGAGATGGGACCATAATTTAAAACACCCACACCCTAAAGAAGCATTAAAAATATGGAAACATAGATGTTGTAAATATGACAAAATAGAAGTTAAATCTATCTTTAAAACAAAAGCATTTAATAAATTAACTACTCATTGTCCCTCAGATCCTCTATATAATATTAATATAGTTGATAGTATTGATAATATTCCTAATTATGCTAATGTTGATGAAACTGAAATTTGGTATTATAATTTACGAGAAGAATGCATTAATAGAGCATATTTAACATGCAATCATTATAGAAATATTTCTAAAGAACAGATGGAACAAAAATCTAATGATTCACATCTTCCCCTATATAGAGTATCTAATTGTTACGAGTTACAATTAGCATCTGATTTTTCAGATATTGAAGATACATTTTTAAAAGAAAAAGCAATTAAAAGAGGTTACTATGAAAACACTAGCAGTAATATATAATCATAATATGCCCCAAATTACAGACTCATTATGGGAGAGTCTTGAACCTTATAAAAGAGATGATTATGATCTTATTTTAATAGATAACGGATCTAAGCCTGAAGGAAAGAGTAAATATACTACTCATGAAACAGGTCAAAATACTTATTTTGGTGGAGCTTTAAACATAGCACTCCAATTTTTCTTAGAATCAGGTAAATATGATAGTCTGCTATCATTAAATAATGATTTAATACTCCAAGGGCCTAATTTTGTAAAAACTCTTAGAGAAGAAATGTTTAAAGGAGATTACAAAATAATATCACCATGTGTATTACAAGTAAATAGTCAATGTAAATGGAAGTACATGCATTGTTGGAACACTAATAGTACTCGTGATGTTAAATGGGTTGATTTTCAGGCACCATTATTACATAAAGATTTTATAGAAAAAATTAACCAATACCCTAATGAATTAATTTATGGTTGGGGGCAAGATGTATTGTCTGGAATAATATGTGAACAAGAAAATTGGAAAGTTGGAGTTGTAGATAAATGTCCTTTAATTCACCATTCAGCCCAAACATATAAAGAAGGAAAAAGTGATTTAGATTTAACTACTTATTGCAGAAATGCAGAAGGAGGAATGTTTCATTATTTTCAAAATAATAATTTAATAGAAAAATTTAACGAATTTAGACACTTGTCATCAAATTATAACCTTTAAATAATGAGCAAAAACGTAGTATTTTTTACTTCTATACCCTATTCCCAAGAACAACATCTTTCATATGAACAGTATTGTTTGAATACCTGGAAATATTGGTGTAACAAAAATAATGTAGAACTTTTTATATTAAATGAACCCATAACGGATCCGTTTTATATGAAACCTAATTGGCAAAAAATGTATGCCTTTGATTTATTAGATGCTAATAATATTGATTATGATCAAGTTTTAATAGCGGATATAGATACTATGATTAAATGGGACACTCCTAATTTTTTTGAGTTAACTAATAATGATTTTACAGCTGTAATTGATAATGATAATATTAATTGGGTAACAAAAAGTATTAAAGGGTATCAACATTTTTTCCCTAATATAAATATCCACTGGACTGAATATTTTAATTCAGGATTTGTAATTTTCCATAAAAAACATAAAAAAGTTATTAAGGGTATGTTAGATATGTGGGATAAAAATTCTGAAGAGTTGATTTATATGCAAAATAATTTAAAAAAAGGACATGATCAAACCCCTCTTAATTACATGGTAAAGCAGATGGGCTTTAATGTAAATTATTTACCTAAAACTTTTAATTTAACCCATTTACAAAGAAAAGAAATTATCCAAGACTTTATGTTTATAGATTGCGGGTATATTTGGCATTTTAATGGATTTGATAAAAATTATAGAGAACCCCTAATGAAACAAACATGGGATAAAATAAAACATAATTATGAATAAACCAAAAATAGCAATAGGATGTATAGTTCAATGGTATGAAGTTGAAATGTATCAAGAGTATTTACAAAGTATTATAAATGCTATAAAATATTCTGAAAGTAACGATAATGTATTTGTTGATTTATGTTTTTATTTATCTGAAAATATAGAACAATTAGATACTAATTTAATTACCCCCGAAATTCTTCTTAATAAATTTAAAGAAGGAGAACAACTTTTAATTGATAATAATATTAAATATAAAATAAATTACTATAACCATAATCCTATATATACTATAGCAGATTATAGAAGAGAATTTAATGATATTTACTGTCAAAAAACTGATGTATTAATGTGGGGGGAATCAGATTCACTCATTCCCAAAGAAACTTTTCAAATATTAGAATCATTACATATTAATAATCTTTCTAATAATCTTAGAAAGTATATAGCATTCTTTGGTACTAATAAAATGTGGGATGATTCGTGGAAAGATATAGAATATACTAGGCTAACTGATAAACCTTTTATACATGGTGATAATGAAAATTGGTGGAGTATTAATTACATAACATCTTTAGATGAATTATATGATATTAATGGTGAAATAGAGGAATTAGAACTTTCATATGTTCAACCTTACAAATTTAATGGTTGTGGTTTAGTTATTTCTTCCGATATTATAAAATCGGGAGTCAATATCCCTAGATCAATAATGTTGGTTCATGAAGATACAGCTTTTCAAAATAGTTTAATAAAATACTTTGGAAATTCTGCCCCCCAATTTTCTATTAAAAATGTTTATTTAGTACATAATAGAAAACACCCTAAAAAAAGATTATATGTTAAAGGAGAACAACATATTGAAGGTGCTTTAGAAAAAAGAAAACATAATGAATGGTACCAAAAAGTTTGGGATGCCGACCATATACAAGCTCATAACCCATGGGGGCAACACGAAATATTAACTTGGGAAAACATATTAAATAATGAATAGAAAATACCTACCTACTTTAGCAGAGCTAGTTGATAGATTATCAATTGCACAATTAAAAGAAGTGTTCATCACAGAACATAAAAATGAATATGCACAAGAAATAAAAGACATAGTTCATGATATAGATTTAATTTTAGAAGATGAAAATGTTAAATTAAGCGGTAAAGATGTTAGAGCTATTATGGTTCTATCTCAAATGAATTTACATATATGGCACAATGAAACTAAATACCGACAGGGAACAGGCAATGGTAATTTGGGACTAACCCATGGATTAAATGGAATTAGAAATACAGCTAAAAATAAAATCCAAGAAAATAGCGATGGGAGAAAAGATTATAAAATAGACTGCATAGCAGCTGAATTTAAAGATTGGGAGGTTAGTTGGTAATGAAAGTATTAGTAATAGGAGATAACTGTATAGATAAATTTATCTATTGTAATATAGAAAGAGTATGTCCAGAAGCCCCCGTACCAGTTATGAATCCCGTAACCCAAACAGATAACCCAGGTATGGCGGGTAATGTAATAGTAAATTTAAAAGCTTTAAACGTAACAACTAATATAATTACGAATAAAGAAATTATATCTAAAACTCGATATGTAGATAACAGATCAGGTCAAATGGTGGTTAGAATAGACGAAAATGATAAATGTAGTAGAATTACACAAGACCAACTTAAAACCTTAAATTGGGGTACTTATGATGCTATTATTGTTAGTGACTATTGTAAAGGATTTCTTAATGAAAATGATATCGAATACATTTCTAAAAATCATCCTCTTACATTTTTAGATACTAAAAAACAGTTAGGTGATTGGTGTAATAATATTAGTTTTATAAAAATTAATGAGTTTGAACATAAGAAAAATTTTGAATTATTACCTAATTATCCTATGTTATTAGATAAATTAATTGTAACTAAAGGTAAAAAAGGATGCGAACATAAAAATATTACTTATAAAGTCCCCCTTGTATCTGTAAAAGATGTATCAGGAGCCGGAGATACTTTTTTATGTGGTTTAGTAAAAAAATACGTTGAAACTAAAAATATTAAAGAATCTTTAATTTTTGCTAATAATTGTGCTACAGCAGTAGTACAAAAAAGTGGAGTAGCTACATTATGAAACATAAAATAACAACTTGTATATCATCTAATAATAATTTAGAATATCTAAAACTCGCAGTTAAATCAGTAAGACAAAACGCTTACTTTAAAGATATGCCTATTGTAATATATGCTGAAAATTGTACTGATGGTACTAATGAATGGTTATCTAATAACCAATATAATTTAGAATATTATATTGAAGATAATAAAATAGAAAAGGGAATAGGTGGGGGAATGGATTTTTGTGTTAATAAATCTCAAACAGAATTTGTTAATATAATCCATTCTGATATGTGGGTTGCCCCAAACCAAGATTTAGAATTACTTAAATTATATGACGATATAGATAAAAATATTAGATTAATAGCCTCATCATTTAGGATACAACCTAAAATATTTCCTAACGATCCTAATTATAGACCGGGTACTATATTTGTCCCCCTAGACGAATTTGGGGCCTATCATAATGATTTTAACTCGGATTATTTTAATCAATGGGCTAATGAGTTTAGTAAAGAAAATAATATAAATGTTAGAAAAGGTGGTGGTGCTGGTTTTTTCTGTAGAAAAAAGGACTATGAATGGATTGGGGGTAATGACCCTTTATTTGCACCTGCAAGTTGGGAAGATATGGATTTATTTATTCGTATGCAGTTAGAAGGTTATGAATTTAAAATGACCTCTAAATCTACGGTATATCATTTTTCAGCTCGTGGTTCACATTTTAGAGATGAAGCTAAAGATAATTTTAAACAAAAATCTCAACGTCAACAAACATCTGAACAAATTAATATGCAAAAATTTGCTAAAAAATGGGGTAGATTACCTGACCATGATGAGGCAACATTTGTAAAACCTATATATGGAACTAAAGTAAAAACAAGACTATGAACATAAGTTTAATACAACCTGGAAGAAATAATCTTAAATACCTTAAATGGTCTTACAATTCAATTAGAAAAAATCAAGGTAAACATGAAGTAGAAATATGTGTTGCTGATGATTTTAGCAGTGACGGCACTTGGGATTGGTGTCAAGAAATGATGGAAAAAGACCCATTA
>TARA_R110000744_G_scaffold71508_2_pt1 | contig 14318 bp, 13 predicted proteins | sample TARA_R110000744 | Tara Oceans TARA_R110000744 (sample SAMEA4398083) | marine metagenome | biome: Polar Biome; feature: [DCM] deep chlorophyll maximum layer (ENVO:01000326); material: water (ENVO:00002006), including particulate matter (ENVO:01000060) such as... | depth 36 m | reverse complement strand
TTCACTAAAAAATAGTTTAAAGAAGTTATGTGACTGCTTGGATAATGTTGCTTCTGTGCGACATTGATCACCACAACGTACATCTAAGCTGCAGCATAACGAGCAAATTGCTTTTCCGTAAGCAGGGCAAAAGGTCATGTCTTCTTTATCAAAGCTATTTTCACAAATATGACATTGTGTTAGCTGGGTAATTTCTTCTCTGTCTGGATTGATCAAATAATATTTGCCTTTAGTTAGCCAGCCGATAAGAGGAACGGTAACAAAAGGTAATCCACAAGCAATAAAAGAGGCTAAAGCCTCGATTGTATCTCCATACCAACCAAAGTGAGCTGTAAATCCGACGAGTGAAGCAATTAACATTGAACCAACACCGACAGGATTAATATCGTATAAGTGCGAGCGTTTAAATTCGATATGTTTTGGGCTAATTCCCAATGGTTTATTAATTACTAAATCAGCAACCACAGAACTAAGCCATGCCAGAACAATAACTGAATAAACTGAGAGCATACTATCAATGGTTTGATAAATGCCTAATACCATTAGCAATAAGGCAATAGCGACATTAAAGATCATCCATACAACTCGCCCAGGGTGAGTATGAGTTACACGAGAGAAAAAATTAGACCAAGCGAGAGATCCTGCATAGGCATTAGCGACATTAATTTTTAATTGTGAAACAACCACAAACACACAAGCAAATATGACCACCAAATTAGGGTTATCAAAAACATAACTATAAGCTAATTGGTACATATGCGCGGGATCGTCGGCTAAGTCGGGAGATACTCTCTTTTGTAAGGCTAAATAGGCTAAAAAAGAGCCTATAAATAATTTCAGGGCGCCAAAAAGAATCCAACCAGGACCTGCGATTATTAGTGCGCACCACCATCGCCATGCTTGTTTTTTGGGTTTTTCAGGTAAAAAACGCAAAAAATCAACTTGCTCACCTATTTGTGCAACAAGCGAAAGTAATACTGTAGATGCCGCGCCAAAAAGTAACAGGTTAAAAGATCCACCTTGTTCGCCAGCTTGTCCAGTAAAGTTGAACCAGCCTTTTAGTTGACCACTATCATGGGTGAAAACAAAATATAAGGGGAGGCATTGTAAAACAACCCATAAGGGCTGTGTCCATACTTGAAAGCGGCTAATGTAGGCAATGCCATGGGTTACTAAAGGAATAACAGCAATGGCACTAATTACATAACCAATACTGAGCGGTATATCAAAGAGAATTTGTAACGCCATTGACATAATGGCAGCTTCAAGGGCAAAAAATATAAAAGTGAACGATGCGTAAATTAACGAAGCTATAGTTGACCCTATATAGCCAAATCCTGAACCTCGACTGAGTAAATCAATATCAACACCATATTTAGCGGCATAATAACTGATAGGCAGCCCAGTAATAAAAACCACCAACATGACCGAAAGAATAGCCCAGGCTGAATTTTCAAAACCATAGTTTATGGTGATGGCTCCGCCAATAGCTTCGAGAACAAGAAAAGAGATAATGCCTAGTGCAGTGCATGAAATTCTACTTAGTGACCATTGCCTTGCACGCCTTGCTGTAAAACGTAAGGCGTAGTCTTCCATCATTTCATTGGCAACTAGTTTGTTATAGGTTCTTCGTCTAGGAATAATTTTTTGATTTGAATACATTAATTAAAACAGTTTCGCGGTTAATGACGACCTAAGCATACATTGTATGCTTTTCTGATTAGGTTATGAATAATATAACCCGTGTTTTTCTGAGCCTACACAAATATTTTTTTATTTATATAAGTAGTTTTACGTAGTTGATTGCGCACTTTGACGAATACTTTTTCTTGCCTAAGCACCACATACTAATCCCAGTTCAAAAATAGCCTTGCCGTTTAATATTTAACAACCATAAAAATAATCTAAACATACTTTTAAATTACTAATGGAAAACTCAACATGAAACTCCTTACTAAATTAACGCCAGTGGCAGCAACATTATTACTTTCATTAGGTGCGGTCTCTGGCGCTCAAGCGGAAGAAAAAAGCGCACTAAGTATTAGCGGCTTTATAGATATGTCATACCTATCTAAAGATGTAGATGGAGGCGAATCTACTCATGAATCAGGCCTTGATCAAGTAGAGCTAAATTTAGGATACGATTTTGGTAATAAATTATCGGCAACCGTTGATGTTGAATATCAAAATTCTGCAGAAGGTGTTGATATTGAACAAGCGTACATTTCTTATCAAGTCTCAGAAAGTTTCAGTGTTAAAGCCGGCCGGTTTTTAAGTTACACAGGTTGGGAAACGGAAGAGCCTACTGGATTGTATCAATATTCAGGCACGGGCTATGCGAAATACTTCTACGGATATTATCAACAAGGTGTTTCAGGTCTTTACAGCGGTGATGGATATGCGTTGGCAGTTTCTGTAGTTAATGACCTTGCGGGACCACAATCTACTGATTCTGAACACCCCGGTATTGAAACAATGATTGCATTAATGCTAACCGATGAAATCACAATTAAAGGTTTTTATTCAAAAGACGGAGACGTTGAGTTAATCAACACATGGGCAAGCTATTCAGCCGGGGCATTAACTTTAGCCGCGGAATATAACATGGCAGAAGATAGTGCTTTTGTCGGCAGTGACGCTAGTGGTTATTTACTAATGGCTAATTACGCTATCAGTGACAGCGTTGGATTAACGCTTCGTTATAACGATTGGGAGATTGAAGATGCCTTAGGTGCTACTTATGAAGACGCTACAGGTATTACTATTTCGCCTAGTTATGTTGTTAATGACAATTTAACAATGATATTTGAATACCGTATGGATGAAATCAACGATGTTGATGTTAACTCGTTTGCTGTTGAAGCATTAATTACTTTTTAATCAGGGCTTAGTAAGTAAATTCAATAAGTGCTACTCAAAAATTATTAAAGGATAAATAAATGAAATTTAAAAAACTGCTAATCGCTAGCTCAATCGTTGCAAGTAGCGTACTTACAAACTTTGCTATGGCGGCAGACACTATTAAAGTCGGCGTTTTACATTCGTTATCAGGCACTATGGCCATTAGTGAAACTACATTAAAAGATACTGTTTTAATGATGATTGAAGAGCAAAACAAGGCCGGTGGTATATTAGGTAAGCAAATTGAACCTGTAGTAGTTGACCCTGCATCTAACTGGCCGTTATTTGCGGAAAAAACACGAGAACTTTTAGCCAAAGAAAAAGTCGACGTGATTTTTGGCTGTTGGACATCGGTTTCTCGTAAATCAGCATTACCAGTACTTGAAGAGTTAAACGGTTTATTATTTTACCCAGTACAATACGAAGGTGAAGAATCTTCTAAAAATGTATTCTACACCGGAGCTGCGCCGAACCAACAAGCCATTCCAGCAGTTGACTATTTAATGGATGATATCGGAGCTACTCGTTGGGTTTTAGCGGGTACTGATTATGTATATCCTCGTACCACCAACAAAATTTTAAAGGCGTATTTGAAATCTAAAGGCGTTGCAGATGCAGATATAATGGTTAACTACACACCATTTGGTCATTCTGATTGGCAGGGTATTGTCTCAGACATCAAAAAGTTTGGCTCTGCGGGTAAGAAAACTGCGGTAGTTTCAACTATTAATGGTGATGCGAATATTCCATTCTACAAAGAACTAGGTAACCAAGGCATTTCTGCTGAAGATATTCCAGTAGTGGCATTTTCTGTCGGTGAAGAAGAGCTTTCTGGTTTTGATACTAAACCGTTAGTTGGTCATTTAGCTGCTTGGAATTACTTCCAAAGTGTTGAGTCTGACGAAAACGAAAACTTTATCGCCGCATGGAAAAAATACATTGGTGATGATAAACGTGTAACAAATGACCCAATGGAAGCAACTTACATTGGCTTTAAAATGTGGGTAAAAGCGGTTGAAAAAGCAGGTACTACCGATGTAGATGCTGTTGAACAAGCCCTTATTGGTATTGCTGTACCTAACCTTACTGGCGGTATTGCGGTAATGAACGCTAATCATCACTTATCTAAGCCAGTACTTATTGGTGAAATTCAAGAAGATGGTCAGTTTGAAGTAGTGTCAGAAACACCGGATACCGTAATTGGTGATGCATGGTCAGACTTCTTACCTAGTTCTCAAAACCTAATTTCAGATTGGACTGCGCCAGTTAAATGCGGCAACTTCGATGTGAAAACAGCTAAGTGTTCAGGTCAAAACTTCTAAACTTTAACAGCTCAACAGTCATATAGACCTTATTTATGACTGTTGATTTTTAATGGGGGGAAACGACAATTTTTCATTCTTTCCTCCCAATATACTCAAAGCACTTTTACTAGTTAACTAAATATCGAATAAGAATGTTTTGAGTATGTGTTTATTTTCATATAACACCACAATGAAATCGGCTTTTTTATCACATCGATTAAGTCAATATCATTTTTTAATTAAAAGGAAAACGCAATGATGCGACTAATGTCTGTGTTGTTCAGCTGTATAATATCTTGGCAAGCATTAGCTAACAGCCAAGTTGTTAATACCGACACAGTGCCAAAGGTTAACACTCAGTCAAGCCTATTAAGCGAACTGGTTCAGAAACTACCGAACACCGAATTAAAAAAAATGCCTGCTTTAGTGGAAGAAATAGCAACAACTGCTAATGCAGCTAACATGAATAAAACACGTGATATTTTACAGTACCTTGTTGATGGTGAACTTTATTATATTAAAGGCAATAAGCAGGTTGTACGCGCGGTGTCGGGCGAAAACTCAACTTACTTACTGACCGACATCTTAACTAAGCAAACGTTTGATCCTATTAAAAAGTCCAAACTTAAAAAAATTAAAACCAATAATAGACTTCGTGGCAGCATTCGCGGTTATATAGCCAAAATCGAACTCAGTTCCAGTGATAAAGCTACTCGTATTGATGCCGTAACCCAGATTTTAACTAAGCCTTCGGATATTGGTTTATCTACAATTCTAGCATTATTAGCTACAGAGCAAGATGATGACGTACGCGAACTAATGAATGTTGCGTTATTTACACAACAGCTAAAAAATGGTGATCATGCTGAAAAATTGGCTGCTATCTCGCAACTAGAAGATTCGCTGCAACCAGTTGTTAAAAATACTATGACACAGGTGCTCAAAGACTTACCTGTTGAAGACAAAACAGCAGAAGAAAAAATTCTAGCAACAAAACTAACCAAAGTTATTAATACAATTGACGACAAACGTACCATGTTTGGCTACCTTGAGACGGTATTTTTTGGTTTAAGTTTAGGTTCAGTATTCTTACTTGCGGCTATTGGTTTAACCATCACTTTTGGTGTCATGGGGGTTATCAACATGGCACATGGCGAAATGATAATGTTGGGTGCCTATACGACCTATGTTATTCAATTAGCATTTCCGCATTTAATTGAATATTCATTATTAATTTCTGTTCCAGCTGCGTTCATTGTGTCAGGTATTGTCGGTATTTTAATAGAACGTCTTGTTATTCGTCATTTAAAAGGTAGGCCGCTAGAAACCTTATTGGCAACCTTTGGTATTTCATTAATTTTACAGCAACTTGTTCGCACCGTATTTTCACCTTTAAACCGTCAAGTGCAAGCACCTGAATGGATGACAGGTTCACTACAAATTAACCCTGTTTTTGCATTAACGTACAACCGTTTGTATATCTTATTATTTTCTTTAATGGTGTTTTTCGCGTTGTTGATGATATTGAAAAAAACGTCGTTAGGTTTACATGTTCGTGCTGTGTCTCAAGATCGTGAAATGGCAAGAGCATTAAGTGTAAAAAGTGATTGGGTGGACGCTATTACTTTCGGTTTAGGTTCAGGTGTTGCTGGTATTGCTGGTGTTGTGTTGAGTCAGTTAACTAATGTAGGCCCTAACTTAGGTCAGGCGTATATTATCGATTCATTCTTGGTTGTAGTATTTGGTGGTGTAGGCAACTTATGGGGCACCCTAGTTGCAGCAATGTCATTAGGAACTATTAATAAGTTCTTGGAACCAGTAACCGGATCAGTATTAGCCAATATTATAGTGTTAGTCGGATTAGTGTTGTTTATACAAAAACGACCTAAAGGATTATTCCCTCAAAAAGGCCGTTCGGCAGACTAATAGGTAGTTAACATGCAATTATCATCTTTTATTCAAAAATTAAGCCATCTACATGTTGTAGTTGGTACTTTATTTCTAGCAACCTTATACGTGTCTGTGTGTAATTTCTTTTTCGCTGAGGGCTCGTTCCTTCATGTAAGTAATTACACAGTAAGCTTATTTGGAAAGTATTTATGTTATGCCTTACTCGCCTTAGCGGTAGATCTAGTCTGGGGTTATTGTGGTATTTTAAGTCTAGGGCACGGAGCGTTTTTTACTTTAGGTGGGTATGCCATGGGCATGTATTTAATGCGCCAAATTGGTGACCGTGGTGTTTACGGAAACCCAGATTTACCCGATTTTATGGTATTTCTTAATTGGACAGAATTACCTTGGTTTTGGGCTGGTTCAAGTAGTATTTGGTGGATGGTTGCTATGGTATTTATAGGACCAGGTTTATTAGCTTATGTTTTTGGCATGATGGCTTTTCGTTCACGTGTGAGTGGTGTTTATCTATCAATAATGACACAAGCAATGACTTACGCATTAATGCTAGCGTTCTTCAGAAATGAAATGGGCTTTGGCGGTAATAATGGCTTAACTGACTTTAAAGAAATTGCAGGTTTCTCTTTACAAGAACCGCACACAAAACTCGTTTTATTTATACTCACTTCTATTGCTTTAGGAATTGGTTATTACATTAGTAATTACATTGTAAATTCAAAAATGGGTCGTGTTATAACCGCCACACGCGACGCTGAAAACCGCGTACGTTTTGTTGGTTATAAACCTGAAAATTATAAAGTATGGATATTTGTGGTGTCTGCCATGTTAGCAGGTGTTGCTGGTGCATTATATGTGCCTCAAGTTGGCATTATTAATCCGGGAGAATTCTCGCCATTAAATTCAATCGAAATGGTTATTTGGGTAGCTATTGGCGGCCGCTGTACTTTATATGGTGCAATTATTGGTGCTATTGCGGTGAGTTACGCTAAAACGCGTTTTACTGCAATTATGCCTGAAGCTTGGTTATTTGGTTTAGGGGGGCTGTTTGTTCTCGTTACTTTGTATTTACCAAAAGGTATTGCTGGCCTATTACCGAATATATTCGACAAGTTTGAAATATTTAGCGATGGCAACGAGAAGAAAGAAGTGCCTGACGTTGAGGTGAAATCATGATTGTAGATAAAAAGGGGTCGCCACTAACTGCAACCGAAAATATCAAGCCAGATACTCGTCACGGTGTAATTTTATATGTTGAAAATGTCAGTGTTAGTTTCGATGGTTTTAAGGCGTTAAACGATTTAAATTTATATATTAATGACGGTGAATTACGTTGCTTAATTGGCGCTAACGGCGCAGGTAAAACAACCTTAATGGATGTTATTACAGGTAAAATTCGTCCTGATTCGGGTAAGGTGAGTTTCGGACAGCAAATTGATTTATTGCAATTAGATGAATCTGAAATTGCTAGAGCAGGTATTGGTCGGAAATTTCAAAAACCTACTGTTTTTGAAGCATTAACTGTTTTTGAGAATATAGAGCTAAGTTTGGCGGGTGACAAAGGCATTATCACTTCGCTATTTAATAAGTTGTCAGGTGAAGATAACGATCGTATTGGTGAAATCCTAGACACTATTGGTTTGATCACTGAGGCAGGCTACCCTGCGGGTCGATTATCACATGGTCAGAAACAGTGGTTAGAAATTGGCATGTTGTTAGCAGCCAAACCGCGTGTTTTATTGGTAGATGAACCTGTAGCAGGCATGACAGGACAAGAAACTGAGCGTACCGCAGAACTGTTAACCTCACTTGCTGGTGAGCATTCAGTGGTTGTGGTTGAACACGATATGGCATTTGTTCGCTCTATTGCAAAAAAGGTTACTGTGTTACATCAAGGCTCAGTACTTGCTGAAGGTACTATGAGTGAAATTCAATCAAATCCTGAAGTTATTCAAGTATATCTTGGGGAAGATGGCGACAGTTAGGTTAATTATAATAGCCAAAACCATTGATAAACAGAGTAGTTAAACACAGTAGTAAGAGTAAAAAATTATGATTGAATTAAAAAATGTAAATCAAAAATATGGCGGTACGCAAATCCTTTGGGACTTGGATTTAAGTATAAAAAAAGGCTCACGCACCTGTATTATGGGACGTAATGGTGTCGGTAAAACCACTTTATTAAAAACTATTATGGGAATGTTGCCAATTAGCACAGGATCGTTAGTGATTAACGGCCAAGACTGCGTGAAGGCGTCGGTAGAGGCTCGCCCTGATTTAGGGATAGGCTATGTGCCACAAGGTCGTCATATTTTTCCACAATTAACAGTAGAAGAAAACCTTAAAATAAGTCTAAATTGTAAGCGTCAAACCAGTAAAATAATACCAGAACATATTTATGAATTGTTCCCTGTATTAAAAGAAATGTTACACCGCCGAGGTGGTGATTTATCAGGCGGTCAGCAGCAGCAACTTGCCATTGGTAGAGCTCTGGTACTTAATCCAAATATACTTATTTTAGATGAGCCAAATGAAGGTATTCAACCTAATATTGTGCAGCTTATTCGTGACGTATTACTTACTTTAAACGAGAAACACGGTATGACAATAATATTAGTTGAACAGAAGCTACCTTTTGCTAGAGCGGTGGGTCAAGAATTTCACTTAATGGAAAAAGGGCAAGTGATCGCATCAGGTCCAATGGTTGAGTTGACTGACGAATTAGTGGGTAAATATTTGGCGGTTTAATTTGTACTAAACAGATGGACTAAAGGCAACACAGTAACATGACACACAGTACAGTATTCACTTCCAAAGCTGATAAAGATTTCAACAATAATGCCACGGCAGGTATTGTCATTGGTGAAAGTAAAAGCAGACAATGGAAAGCGAGTTTAGCACTCGATTTTAGTTTTGACACCTTAGGCACTAAATTGCGTCGAACAAGACGTAATGGTCCACTTAGTGTACAAAAAGCTTTTTATCCTGAAGGGAAAGACTGCGCTCATATTTACTTGTTGCATCCGCCTGCCGGTATTGTCTCGGGTGATGAGCTACACGTAGAACTTAACCTTGATGAACATGCGCATACGTTGATCACGACCCCTGGCGCTAATCGCTTTTATCGCGCTCGGGAAGATGCCAATATAGGTATTTCTAAGCAAGTTCAGGTAACCACGCTTAATTTAAAAGCTCACGCTAAAGGTGAGAACTTCCCACAAGAGACCATTGTTTATAATGGTGCTGACGGTTTTAATACTGTTGATATTCATTTAAGCCAAAGCAGTGTTTATTTAGGTTGGGATATCACCTGCATGGGGTTACCCAGTTCAGGTAAGCTATTTACACAAGGACAATATAGTCAATTAAACCGTGTATTTGTTGATGGCACTTTGGAGTATCACGATCGTATCGTCATCACCCTAAAAAACAACTTATTGCATCATCCGGCAGGTTTAGCGGGCAATAGCGTTTTTGCTACTTTTTTAGTATACGCGCCACAAAAAATTGACCAATTACAGCGTAAGGCAGCCATTGAAGTAATGCGAGAGATTGTCGAAAAACAAGAAGCTCAAAAACACATTAGCATTACCGATATTGACGGTTTGTTAGTCATTCGTTATTTAGGAAACCATGCTGAACAATGTAAAAAGTTATTCTTAATGTTATGGCAAGTTGTTAGGCCATTAACGATAGAAAAGCAGGCTGCTCAACCGCGTATTTGGTATACATAAGTTTGAAAGATAAAAATAGCTTAGCAATTAACTAAATAAAACATACGTATTATTTATACAAAACACCCATAACGATAATTGAGAAATTTATGGATTTATTACCCAGAGAAAAAGACAAATTATTAATATTTACCGCTGCATTATTAGCTGAACGTCGTTTAAATCGTGGATTGAAATTAAATTACCCTGAAGCCATGGCTTATATTTCAATGGAAATCATTGAAGGTGCACGTGATGGAAAAACCGTTGCTGAGCTGATGGATTATGGCAAGACTTTATTAACCAGTGAGCAAGTAATGGATGGTATTCCAGTTTTGATTCCTGATGTGCAGGTTGAAGCTACTTTCCCCGACGGAACTAAGCTCGTTACTGTTCATAACCCAATAGTGTAAAGGATCACAACATGATACCCGGTGAAATAATTACCCCTGAAGGCGTGCATGAACTTAATGTGGGCTGTGAAGAAATTTTAGTGACGGTCGCGAACTCTGGAGACCGTCCAATTCAAGTTGGTTCTCATTTTCATTTTTATGAAGTAAATAGCGCGCTTAAATTTGAACGTGAAATTTGCAGAGGATATCGTCTAAATATAACGTCTGGTACTGCGGTTAGGTTTGAACCAGGTCAAGAACGCGAAGTTGCGTTAATTGCTTATCGCGGTAAACGGCGCGTATTTGGATTTCGCGGTGACGTGCAAGGCAATCTAGAAGGGAATAGATAACCATGGCTACTATTGATAAACATGCTTACGCCCATATGTTTGGTCCAACAGTGGGCGACAAAGTTCGCTTGGCTGATACTGACTTATGGCTAGAAGTAGAAAAAGATTTTACCGTATATGGGGAAGAAGTTAAATTTGGTGGCGGCAAAGTAATTCGTGACGGCATGGGGCAAAGTCAGGCGTCATGTTATAAAACTGTCGACTTAGTCATAACCAACGCGTTGATCCTTGATCATTGGGGCATAGTAAAAGCTGATGTAGGTATTAAAGACGGGCGCATCGCAATTATTGGTAAAGCCGGTAATCCAGACATTCAAGACAATGTTGATATTGAAGTGGGCCCGGGAACCGAAGTTATTGCAGGTGAAGGACAAATACTTACCGCTGGCGGTATCGACGCACATATACATTTTATTTGCCCACAACAAATTGAAGAAGCACTTATGTCGGGTGTTACCACCATGATTGGAGGGGGAACAGGGCCTGCAACAGGTTCAAACGCAACTACATGTACGCCGGGTCCTTGGTATATTCATAAAATGCTGCAAGCAACTAACGACTTTCCGATGAACTTTGGTTTCTTAGGTAAAGGTAATGCAAGTTTACCGCTTGCGTTAGAAGAACAAATTGAAGCAGGCGTTTGTGGTTTAAAATTACATGAAGATTGGGGTACAACGCCTGCCGCCATTGATAACTGCTTATCGGTTGCAGAAAAATATGATGTTCAAATTGCCATTCATACCGACACGTTAAACGAGTCTGGTTTTGTTGAAGATACCATTGGTGCTTTCAAAGGCCGTACTATTCATACTTATCATACTGAAGGTGCTGGTGGCGGGCATTCACCAGATATTATCCGTGCTTGTGGTGAGTCAAACGTATTGCCTTCATCAACTAACCCAACACGTCCATTTACTATTAATACCATTGATGAGCATTTAGACATGTTAATGGTTTGCCATCATTTAGATCCGTCTATACCAGAAGATGTAGCTTTTGCTGATTCTCGTATCCGTAAAGAAAGTATTGCTGCAGAAGATGTAATGCATGATTTAGGCGCTATCAGTATGATTGCTTCTGATTCACAAGCGATGGGACGTGTAGGTGAAATGATTACGCGTACTTGGCAAACAGCGCATAAAATGAAACAACAACGCGGGCCTTTAGCCCCCGATACTGAGCAGAATGATAATTTTCGTCTTAAGCGTTATATCGCCAAATATACCATTAACCCTGCAATTAGCCACGGAATTAGCCATGAAGTTGGCTCAATTGAAGTGGGAAAATTAGCTGACGTTGTATTATGGAAGCCCGCCTTTTTTGGCATAAAACCAGCGATGATTTTAAAGTCTGGTTTTATTGCTGCAGCGCCTATGGGAGATGCAAACGCGTCAATACCAACACCGCAACCTGTTTATTATCGCCCAATGTTTGGTGCACATGGACAAGCCGCTGCCAAAATATCAATGACCTTTATGTCTAAGGTCTCTATTGATAATAACGTCCCTGAAAAAGTAGGTATGACTCGTATGGTGGGAGAATGTAAAAATACGCGAAACATAGGGAAAGACGACATGATTCATAACAGCTGGCAACCAAAAATAGAAGTGGATGCTCAAACGTATGAAGTAAGAGCTAATGGTGAGTTATTAACCTGTGAACCTGCAACTGAGTTACCGTTAGCTCAACGCTACTGCTTGTTCTAATTTTTACGTCGTATATGAACTTTATGCGGCATTGTCGGCACAAATAATTTCAATCACATAGGTAAACTATGCTCATGAAATTATTTGTTTGACGGCTTTGCCTAAAGCCCATTTATTTAGTACAACGGTAATGTGAAAGTTATCATTTGGTATAGGTGCTAGGGGCAAAATTTAGAAATTAAAAGTTTTAGGAAAATAGAATGTTACAAGCCTACGAACGTATTGATCATACTCACGATGAAATAATTGATACCATCACGCTCGATCAAGACACACGCAAAAAAGCACGTATAAAAGGTAAAACTGATAAGGGCGCTGATATTGGTATTTTTATGGAGCGAGGACATCCGCTGCTTGTTGGTGAAATATTAATAACCCAATGCGGAAAATTAATAGAAGTTAAAGGTGAAGCTGAACCTGTATCTACTGCAACCGCAACTAACTGGTTATCGTTTGCCAAAGTGTGTTATCACTTAGGTAATCGTCATACTTCAATGCAAATTGGTGAATTATGGTGCCGTTTTAAGCCCGACCATGTATTAGAAGAGCTTGCTGAAAACTATGGTTTAATTGTTGATAAAACTCCGGCAGTTTTTGAACCCGAAAATGGAGCCTACGGTAGTAAATCATCAGGTCATGGGCATAGTCACTCACATGAGCATAGCCATGACCACTCCCATTAATTCAGCTTTAAAGCAAACAACACCGCTTAAGTTAAATCGATTACTGCAATTATGTAGTGCCAATTTACCTGTCGGTGGGTTTTCTTTTTCACAAGGTTTAGAGTTCGCGATAGATAGTGGCTGGATAAAAGATGATAAAGAAACCCTAAATTGGGTGTCATTAACGTTAACAGAAGCAATTGCACCAACCGACTTAGCGGTAATGAAACGCTTACATTCTGCTTTGAAATACAATGATTTTATTGAGTTTAATCAATGGAATCAGATGCTTGTCGCAAGCAGGGAGAGTAGTGAATTTCGCTTGGCAGATCTGGCTATGGGTAAAGCGCTCGTTAGGTTGTTAACCTTGTTAGACTCGGTTGATACTGATCAGTACCGCGATATTTTAGCGCAAAAAAATGTCAGTTTTGTGAGTGCTTTTACTGTGGCAGCCTATTTGTTTGATTTAGATTTACATTATGCACAAAGTGGATTTTGTTGGGCTTATATCGACAACCAAGTTGCAGCCGCAACAAAACTAGTTCCCCTAGGGCAAACACAATCACAAAATTTATTATTTGAATTAACCGAACAAGTTGAACATGCCATGCAAATTGCTAATGTGTTACCCGATGATGAAATTGGCGCGAGCTTACCGCACTTAGCCATGGCGAGCGCTTGGCATGAAACACAATATACCCGCTTATTTAGAAGCTAAAGATACATTAAAAGAATCATTTAAAAGAGAATTGATATCATGAATAAAAAACAAGTATTACGCATAGGTGTTGGCGGCCCAGTCGGCTCAGGAAAAACAGCTTTATTACGCAACTTATGTTCTGCACTTAGTCATAAATATAACATGGCGGTTGTCACTAATGACATTTATACACGTGAAGATGCTGAGTTTCTAACCAAAAATAATGCCCTAGCTGAAGATCGTATTATTGGTGTTGAAACAGGGGGGTGCCCTCATACGGCAATCAGAGAAGATGCATCGATGAACTTAGCCGCGATTGATGAATTACAAGAGCGCCATCCCGGTTTAGACTTCGTACTTGTTGAAAGTGGAGGCGATAACCTTAGTGCAACGTTTAGCCCTGAACTTTCTGACTTAACGCTTTATGTAATCGATGTTTCTGCTGGTGACAAAATTCCACGTAAAGGTGGCCCCGGAATAACTAAGTCTGATTTATTAATTATTAATAAAATTGATGTCGCTGATTTAGTTGGAGCTTCACTTGAAGTTATGGATAGAGATACCAAAAAAATGCGTGGTGATAAACCTTTCATTTTTAGTAACATGAAAACAAATCAGGGCCTTGCAGAAATAATTAGCTTTATTGAAAGCGAAGGTATGTTAACCGTATAAACTTTATTTT
>TARA_R110000744_G_scaffold2614_2_pt1 | contig 14319 bp, 9 predicted proteins | sample TARA_R110000744 | Tara Oceans TARA_R110000744 (sample SAMEA4398083) | marine metagenome | biome: Polar Biome; feature: [DCM] deep chlorophyll maximum layer (ENVO:01000326); material: water (ENVO:00002006), including particulate matter (ENVO:01000060) such as... | depth 36 m | reverse complement strand
GGAATGAAGCTCGTACTAGCATCTAACGCAACCTTTATGCGAGATGTTAGAATGTATATTAAAACAGCCAAATATGAGATGCAAAATAGAGGTTCTGGAACCAGGCCTCAAGTAGCCCGCATTCTTCAAGAAAAGTCAATGCAAAACGTGACACGCAAGAAGAATTTAATACTTATGGCAAACAAAGCTTTAGGGGAATCAAAAGTGTACTTAAATGGTGGTAAGCTAGAAATGACAGCCTCTAACGATGGTAAGACAAAAGTTATTAATGCCTTCCAAAAATTAGTAGCTGTGGTCTATCCTAATTTACGAATGTTAAAAGGAGTTGCTTTTTCAGAGGATACTGTAAAAAATACCGTTCATACTGCACCAGATGCTCTGTTTACAGATGATGACACCACAATGTCAGAGGCGGAAGGTGAAATTTTAAGTGAAATTCTAAAAAGAAAAAAACGCAGTGACCGCACAACGTTAAATGATTTAAAAAACACGTTCATTAAAAAACCTTATGGTTGGTATCCTAATGCTATCTGGACTATAACCGCAAAGCTTTATAAACGGGGTAAAATTGAAGCAAAGCAGGATTCTAATTTGTTAGAAAATGACTCCTTTTTAAACGCGTTATTAAATAGCTCTTTTCAAGGTAATACCATCCTTGATCCACAAGCTACATTTGATGCTACTGCTGTAAAAAAACTAAAAGAAGTCTTTAAAGATGCTTTTGATGTAAGTTGCCCATTGCGTGAAGCAAAAGATGTAGCAGTGGCCTTTAAAGATAAATTAGTACAAATGCGTATAGATGTAGATCAATTATTGGCACGCAAACAATCTTATCCTTTTCTAAAAAGTCTAGAACCATTTTCAGAAAAACTAGACCGCTGGTCTAAAAAGGAGTACAGTTATTTCATTACAAGTGTATCTGAATTTGAAGATGCGCTATTAGATACTAAAGAAGATTTGCTCTCGCCTATTCAAAGGTTTATGAATGGGGAACAGCGGAATATTTATGACGATGTTAAAACCTTATTAGAAGGGAATACAGCAAACTTTGATTACATACAAAGTGACGAATTAGACACACTCAAAACGCTAATAGCTAGTAATTCACCTTACAAAGGTAGTGGTGTGCAACTAGCAAAGGCGGCAAAAGATGAATTGTCTAAAAAAGTATTGGAACTTATTAGACAAGAAAAGACCAGTTTTATCGATACGGCAGAAGAATATATAGGGGATATAAATAAGCGTCCTGCTTTTAAAACACTAGATACAGATCAGCAATTAAATGTTGTAAAAATTTTAAGCGACAAAAAAAATGCGGTATCAAATGAGCGCTTTATAGCAAACATCAGGCAATCTAAACAAGAGTTATCTCAAATTCATACAGACGCATTAAATCTTATGGCCAATTTGGCTGCACCTAAAAAAGAAGAAGGTAAAGTTGCAGAACCAGTTGCGAAATATATAAGACAATCGCAGATTCACGTCGATTATGCTAAGAATGAATTAGTGTCTGAAGAAGATGTAAACGATTATGTAGTGGCATTAAGAGCTGCTTTTCTAAAGCGTATAAATGAAAATATCAAGATCAACTTAAAGTAAATGAACACCAACCAACTAAAACGCTTTGCACAAGAAGCACGTATAAAACTAATAGACCAAATAGGTGCTAAACTTGAGAAGGTATTAACCAGCGATAGTGTTGCCTTGCGTGAAAAAGCGGGCCATTTAAAAAAGCTACAAGAAGCTATTAATAAAACGTCTAAAACAGATGTCATAGATACCGTGGCTTATACTTGGTTTAACCGGTTTGTTGCGCTTCGCTTTATGGATATAAATGGGTACGAACCTTTAGGCACTTCTATAGTGAGCCCTATAAAAGGTGGCACATTACCCGCTATATTACAAGAAGCCAAACAAGGTAACATATCAGAAGAGCTACCTGTACAACAACAGCATATTTTTGATGTATTGGATGGTAGAATACCAAGTACAGATGCACAGAATGAAGCATATGCAGCTTTACTAGTGGGCGCTTGTAATCATTTAAGCGAGACGCTACCTTTTCTATTTGAAAAGATAGATGATTATGCAGAGCTGTTATTGCCGGACGATTTAATTTCTCAATTTTCTATTTTACAAGATGTACGTAATGGTATGACTGCCGAAGACTGCGTAGATGTTGAAATAATAGGTTGGCTTTACCAGTTCTATATTTCAGAAAAAAAAGATGAAGTATTTGCAAGCAAAGGCAAAGTAAAAAAGGAGGACATACCAGCAGCTACGCAATTGTTTACACCACGTTGGATTGTTGAATATATGGTACAAAACACCGTAGGGAAATTGTGGTTGCAAAACAACCCACAATCTAAGCTACGTGATCATATGCCTTATTTTATTGAATCCCCATGTGTAACCACAGACGATTATCTTAAAATAAATAGTGTAGAAGACATTACCTTATTAGACCAAGCCTGTGGTAGTGGGCACATTTTGGTTTATGGGTTTGAACTACTATCTAAAATCTATGAAGAACAAGGATATAATGAGAGTGACATACCAAAACTAATCATTGAAAAAAATCTACACGGGTTTGAGATAGATACACGTGCTGCACAATTGGCAGGTTTAGCATTAATGCTAAGAGCTAGACAATATTACCGTCGTGTTTTTAAAAAAGAGATTGTTCCTAATATTATTTGTTACCAAGATTTAAAAGTAACTGAGGATGAAATTAAAGCAACATTTAAAGCGGTAAATGAAGCCTTAAGCGAATCGTTATTGTATGATTTAAAAACAATGCAGCAAGCTACCAATTTTGGCTCGCTTATACAGCCTCACAGTACTTTAACAGATTTAGAAAAAACTAGCGTTTCTTTAGCAACTAAAGTCAATAGCAGCGACCTTTTTCACACCCATAACTTAAGAGGCATTTTAGAAGCCATTGTACAATTAAGTGTTCTATCGCAAAAATATCATTGTGTAGTAGATAACCCGCCATATATGGGAAATGGTAATATGAATATATCGTTGTCTGACTTTGTAAAAGCCAATTACCCTAAAAGCCGAGCAGATTTGATGGCATGCTTTATGGAAGCTGGAATTGCAGCTTTAAAAACTAAAGGATATTTAGGAATGATTAATCAGCATAGTTGGATGTTTTTGAGTAGTTATCAAAAGTTGCGAGCACATCTAATTGATACAATTCATTTTGACACAATGCTGCATTTAGGACCAAGAACCTTTCCCGAAATTGGAGGAGAGGTTGTTCAGAATACTTCATTTACGTTTCTTAATTCTATAAGTTCAAAAGAAGGAATTTATTATGATTTACAATCCTTCAGATCAACTGAAGAAAAAAAGAAATATTTACTTGATAATATTGACTCAGGAATATGTAAAAACAAAGATGATTTTAAGCTAATAGATGGTTTCCCAATAACATATTGGATTGAGGATTACTTATTAAAAATTTTCAAGTCGAAGAAAGATTTATCTAATTATGCCAAGCCTTCAAAAGGGATGATGACAGGCAACGGATTAAGATTTTTAAGATTTAAATGGGAAACTGCTGAAAAAAATCTTGCTTTTGGAATTACTTCTCATCTTGAATCAAGAAACGATAATAGGGCTTGGTACCCGTATTTTAAAGGTGGTTCATATAGAAAATGGTTCGGTAATAGAGAGTATGTGGTCAATTTTAAAAATGACGGTTATGAGTTAAAACAAAATAATTATGGTGAAAGAAGTCCGAATTTTTATTTTAAAAATCAATTAAATTGGTCAAAAGTATCGGGTGAATTTAGTTTGAGAATTGGTGAAATAGGCGGGTTATATGATGATGCTGCGTGTCAATGTCCAGTTCATAAAGAGGAAAATATTTACTACCTATTAGGCTATTTAAATTCAAAGATTTCAAATAATCTACTTAGTTGTGTTAGTAATACTTTGAACATTTCGCCTGGTGAATTAAGTAAAGTACCAATACTATTTAATGAATCTATTTTTACACATATAACTCAATTAACAGAAAAGCTAATAGAAACATCAAAATTCGAATGGGATTCAAGAGAAACCGCTTGGAATTTTCAACAAAACGAACTAATCCGTATTAAAGGCGAAGACTTAGAAGAAGCCTACGACAGCTACTGCCAGTACTGGCAAAACAAGTTTTTTGAGTTGCATAAAAACGAAGAAGAACTCAACCGTCAATTTATAGACATCTATAGTTTACAAGAGGAGTTGACACCCGAGGTGCCCTTAAAAGATATTACCATTTTAAAAGAAGAAACCACAATTAAAAAAGGTGCTTTGTTATTTCGTGATAGCGAAATTATGGCACAGTTTATTAGCTATGCAGTAGGCTGTATGTTTGGACGTTATAGTTTAGATAAAACAGGTTTAATTTTGGCGAATCAAGGGGAAACATTAGAAGATTATCTAAAAACTGTCGCACTAAGTGCAGACGAAGTATCTTTTCTGCCAGACGATGATAACGTAATTCCAATACTAGACAACGAGTGGTTTGAAGATGATATCGTAAATCGTTTCTACGACTTTTTAAAGGCCACCTTTGGCAGGCAAAACTTTGATAAAAACCTAGCCTTTGTAGAAGACAGCGTTGGAGATATACGTAAGTACTTTTTAAAAACATTCTATACAGACCACGTAAAGCGTTATAAAAAACGTCCTATTTACTGGTTGTTCTCTTCGCCTTCTAGTGCGTTTAATGCATTAATTTATATGCATCGCTACACACCAGACACCTTAAATACAATGCTTAATGGGTATTTAAAAGAATACCAAGAAAAACTAAAAGCACAAGACACCCAATTAGAACACGTTAAAAACGTAGGTACAGAGCGCGAAAAAGTAAGTGCAGAAAAAGAACAAGCACGTATTAGTAAAGTACTTGTAGAATTACAAGAATACGACCGTGAGTTATTTAAAATAGCTACCGAGCGCATCGCTATAGATTTAGACGATGGTGTGCTGGTTAATTATAATAAGTTTGGCAATGTCATTAAATCGATTTCAGGTTTAAACGATAAAAAGGCAAAGGATAAGGTAAAGAAGTTTGATTGGATAGATGTAACAGAAATACAATAGTGAAATGAGTAGTATAATCACATCATTAGGCAATGATTTAAAAGCCAAACTAAAGACCGCTGACGAGGTGTGGATTGTAGTTGCTTTAATGACAGATAGTGGTTTAGACTTTTTGATTACAGAGTTAAACAGCAATTGTTCTCAGCATTATTTAATAGGTATTAACCTTCCAACAGAGCCTAAAGCTTTAAAAAAATTATATCGGCTTGAAGTAAAGGATAAAATAAGTACTAGAATTTATGTTGAAAAAGAGTTTTTTCATCCCAAAGTATATGTAATAAGAAATGGTGCAAACTACGTTGCATATATAGGTTCTGCAAATTGTACTAATAGTGGACTATATAAAAATATAGAATTATCTTATAAAATAGAAGATCAAGCGGATTGTAAAAATCTTGTGAAATGGTTTGAGAAATTGAATAAGGATGCTTTTGCTCTTAAAGCAAATTTTTTAACCGAATACGAGACGAACTTTGAGAAAAGAAAAGATAGAAAACGCGAGGATGAAGCTGAATCTCAAAAGCTTAAAAAAAGACTAAAACAAGTGCATTTAGTCACTATGGCCTCTAGAGCAGAGTTAATAGAAGTTTTAAAACGGCATCGTAGTCAACCAATTTACAAAACGCATAGGGCCGAAAGGAAAGAAGATGTTAAGAACCTTAGGGAAAGCTTAGATTATCCTTCATTTCAAAATATTGATATTGATAAATTTTTTAGTTTATGGCAACTAGGTCATTTAATAGCTATTCCAATTCCAACTCTAAAAAGAGAGATTAATAAATTTAGAAAAATGCTCAGGTATCTCTGTGATGACAGTATTGATGTAGCCACTAGAATTGATGAAGTGTTATCGGGTGATTTAAAAATTAGAGGTGTTGCAGAAGCTACTGTTTCAAAAATATTAACAATTCATAATCCGAAGGAGTACTCTGTAAGAAATGATAAAATTGATGATGTTTTAATAGAGTACGGTATTGAAATTCCAAAACGCATATCTAAAGGAGAAAAATACAAAGCAGTTAATGTTTTTTTGAAACAATTAAAAGACGAATCAAATATGGATAATTTGGCGATTCTTGATTTGTATCTATACATAGAGGCAACTAGCCAATAAGATTAAATTTATGGGCATAGCGAATAAGGCATCAGATGTAATTAGTAAAGCAAAAGAAAAGCTTAAAAAGGAAGTTTCTGAAATTGAAAATAGGTCAGACCTTACGGATCAACAAAAAGTAGATAAGATTATCACCATTTTCAGTACTTTTTGCGCTGCTATTGCTGTTCAGCCAATTCCATTTGCGGATGTTTTTGTGCTTACACCTATACAAGGATATATGGGTAAAAAACTCGCGGATATACGAGGTTATAATATTACTGAATCTGGTGCCAAAGAGGTTTTTAAAGAAATAGCGGGTTTAGTAGGTCTTGGCTTTTTGGCGCAGCAATTAGCCATTGGGGCATATAAAACAGTACTACCGTTTTTAGGTGCCATTACCACAATACCTCTTGTTTTCGGGCTTACATTTGGTATGGGTAGGGTAATGGATTACTATTTTTTAAAGAAAATAAAAGGAGAGAAAATAGATAAATCTGAGATGAAAGATATAATGAAAAGGGCAAAAGCAGAAAGTAAGAATGTAATGAAAGAAAATAAAGAAGAAATCAATAAACGAAAAAAGGAGCTATAGTGTCAACAACAAAATACATTAAAAAAAATATTGACGCTACTTTGGTATTAGGGGCTTTGGCTAAATTGACATTTGGAGATACTGACAACTTAAATGCTGATGAAGAACTTGTACTGCAAGCATTAAAACGTGCTGTGCCAGATTTACAAGGCAAAGGCTTAGATGAAGTACAGGATTATTTGCAAGTTTTAAATGAGGAACAATTATTAGGTTTGGCGAATAATGTAAAAGGCATTTTACATGAAATACAATTTGTGCAAATTGAAAATGAAGATGGTGACGAAATTACTGCAGCATTATTTACAGATACGAACCATCCAGATACAGATGTTCTTTTAACAAATGAGCAAACAGGTGAAACTATTGCCGTTCAACTAAAAGCAACAGATAGTTCTTCTTACGTTAACGACTGGATTAATAACCATGATGAGGGTGATATATTAGTTACTGAAGAGATTGCAGACAGAATGGGATTGGAGTCTACGGAAATTTCTAATGAGGAACTTACTGCAGATGTATCTGAATTTATCAGTAAACTGATAAAGTTGGATGACGATGACTCCCTTTGGGATTATATGCCCGGATTACCAGCTATTTCTATAGCTATAGCTGGTTATTATTTATACTTGGAATATAAAAAAGGAAAAATTTCTTTTGATACTTTTAAGGTAAAGTTCGTGAAGTTAACCGGTATTAAAATTGCAAAATTCACATTGATAGCTGGGTTGATGATTATTCCGGGAATTAATGTTTTGGTAGGTGCCGGTTTGCTGTTTAATTTATTATATAATACGGGAAGTTTTATTAATAAAAATGTAAAATAAATGGATCAGTTAGATATATTTTCAAAAGTTCCGGAACATGGAAAACCCGTTAAAATTCAGAATGGGGAATATATCTATATTCCTAACTTTTATGATACTGTTACAGCAGATAAATATTTAAACCGTTTGATTAGCGACATTAAATGGAAGCAAGAATCTATGAAGATGTATGGTAAGGAGATACCTTTTCCTAGATTAACAGCTTGGTATGGCGATCAAGATAAACCGTATAGCTTTTCTGGGATTACCTTACAACCGCATCCTTGGAGTCCGGGATTATCTAAAATTAAGAACGATATAGAACCTAAGGCAAATGTAGTATTCAATAGCGTGCTTTTAAATCGCTATCGAGACGGTAGTGATTCTATCTCTTGGCATACAGATGCAGAAAAAGAACTAGGACAGAATCCAGTAATTGCTTCTGTAAATTTTGGGGCTGAACGTAAGTTTCAGTTAAAACATAAAGAAACTGAAGAACGTATCAATATTGTATTGCAACACGGTAGTTTACTAATTATGCAAGGAGAATTGCAGCACTACTGGAAGCATCAGATTCCGAAAACAAAGAAACCACTAGGGGAACGCGTTAATTTAACCTTTAGAGTAATAAAATAATGTGGAAAAAAATAGACATACAAAATGATGAAGATGAAGTGGTTAGCGCACAAGCACCAGTAATTATATCCGCAAGTCGCTCTACAGATATCCCAACATTTTATGCCGACTGGTTTGTAGAACGATGGAAAAAAGGCTATGTAAAGTGGATGAATCCCTTTAATGGAGTTCCTTCATATGTAGCTTTCAAAAACACAAGATGTGTAGTCTTTTGGACAAAAAACCCAAAACCGATGTTAAGGCATATTGATTTTTTAAATGAATATGTGCAAAATTACTATTTTCAATATTCTTTAAACGATTATGATAAAGAAGGTTATGAAGGTAAAGTACCTAGATTGGAAAATAGAATAAAAACCTTTATTGAATTATCAAATCGCATAGGGAAAGAACGTGTAGTTTGGCGTTTTGACCCAATGATCTTAGCAGATGAAATTGATGTTAAGGAATTACTGCAAAGAATTAAAAATATAGGAGATCAACTTAAAGACTACACAAGAAAACTAGTATTTAGTTTTGCAGATATTGCTATATATAAAAAGGTAGCAATTAACTTGAAAAAAGAAAATATCAATTATGTAGAGTTCACAGAAGAAACTATGCACCAATTAGCAAAGGGACTTCAAGAATTGAACAAAAGTTGGAATTTGGAATTAGCTACCTGTGCAGAAAGAATCCCATTAGAGCAATATGACGTTAAACACAATAAATGTATTGATGATGACCTTATGATTGACTTATTTAGTGAAGATGACCTATTAATGAAATTTCTAGGCGTAAAATTTGAAGAAGCGACGTTATTTGATCCCTCAAATAAAGTCAAAAAAACAAAAATGCTTAAAGATAAAGGCCAGCGAGAAGCGTGTGGTTGTATTATGAGTAAAGATATAGGGCAATATAATACTTGCCCACACGAATGTGTATATTGTTATGCAAACACGTCTAAGGAACTGGCATTAAAAAACTATAAGAAACATAAGGAGAACCAATTTTCAGATACGATTACGGGAAATTAATATTAATAAATTTTGACTATGGCATATAATTTTCAACTGCCAATTATCACAGATTTAACACCAGATCAACAAACGGTGTTAAACTATCCTGGAGCTGTTGCTGTTTCTGGCGGACCTGGAACAGGAAAAAGTGTTATTGGTTTATGGCGACATATCCGTAATTACGACACAGGTAATAAAAGAAGTCTTTTAGTTACATATACCAAATCGTTAGAACGGTTTTTAAAAGAAACTTGTAGAACTATAAATGCAGATGCAGCAACAAATGTGGACAGAACGTATCGATGGAGTAATAATCCAACTAGAGGTTATACAGAAATTATTGTAGACGAAGCTCAAGATGTTGAACTATCTAAATATGATGTTTTACGGAATCATTGCCAATCAATTTCCTATACTACAGATGATAATCAAATTCTTTTTCCTGAAAGGTGTAGTAAAAAAGTGGATTTGCAAAGTAAGTTTAATAACAGAGAATTTACACTTCATACCAACTTTAGAAACACACTAGAAATCTCAAGATTTGTGAGAACTGTGTTTCCAGATCAAGTAAGGCAAGATGGTAATAGAACTGGACAAAAGCCTCAACTTATTAATATTGGTAATGATGATGACCTACAGATTAGTGCTATTATGGGGATTATAAATAATTTCTCTGAGGCTACCCATAATATTGTTATTCTAGCGCCTTATCAGGGTAATGTTCAATCTATCTATGCTGCGCTTCAAGACAAAGGAGTTGCTTGTACAATGTTTAGTTCTGAACAACAGGTTTTAAATACAATAGATAGAGTTCACGTTACAACATTCAAATCCTGTAAAGGCTTGGAATTTGACACCGTAATTATTCCTAATATACACAGCTATAATTTTTGGAAAAACAACGAATATAACATTGTTAACGATGAAGATTTATATGTTGTATTAACCCGTTCTAAAAGCAACATATTTTTATTAAACAATAGCCATACTTATTACGAGAGAGAAAACCTAGCCTTTTTACAAAATGCCTTACATCACGGAACTTTAGAGGAAGAAGATTATGTAGCAGATAACAATAATGTAATTACACCTTCAAGACCCAATACTAACACTAATGTTGTTGAAGATGACGATTTACCATTTTAAAGATTATGGAAAAAGCAACAAAATTTTATATACATACAGAGTCGGATACACTAGCGCATTACTTAGTGAGAGGTATTTTTTGCCCTTCTCGATTTTTAAGTAACAAGAATCGAGATATTCAAGATCAATATGAATCCTTTCTATTATTGTCTGATAAACAATGGAACGCTGATAATGATTGTTCAATTGAAGTAACATTAATTGAAGAGGATATCGCTAAATTAATGCAATTACAAGATCACTATTTTGTGTACGCAGATTGCTTACCTATTTCGCGATTAAGAAAAATTCACTTTGCAGATAAAAAGAAAGCTGAAAATGTGATTTGGAACATCAATCAAGGTGCAGCTTTTGTTCCTCAATGGGCTATTTCTTATGAATATAAATCAAAACCAGAAACGGTAGAACTTACAGGAAAACATAGTTTTCCCGAATCACATTCTGAGCAGATTATAAAAACAAAAATGGATCGTTATGACCGTTTAATGGGTGGTCTTGCGTTTATGAAGATTGGTTTGGTAAATTCAATATTTAGAAATCTTGATACTACCACTAATTACTTATCAGCTGTAGGCTATTTTAATACACATATTGCAAATAACGTTAAAAAGGAAAAAATTTCATTAAACACTGATATTCAGAATATATTTTCTGGAAAGAATGAGATTTTTAAATACTTAGCAAAGTCTATTTCAATTGATGACGTTAACGAATTAGGTAAAAAGGAAAAGCAGAAAGTACAGAAACAATTCAATGCTATAAGACTTCAGTCGATTGACCCTAAATCCCTAACCTATAAGTTAGCGATACTACACACCTATGGAAAAGGGAAAGTAAAAAGTGATAATGATCTTGTTTCTGGATTATTATCAACCACAGCGAGCAACCTAGTAGAGGAATTAGCACTTGTGTTCGGACTTCATACAGGATATACCGCTTTACGCAACAGTTATTCAAATAAAAGTGACAAAGTAGATGTTAAGTTTAAACTTAATTCTAAGCTAGAATACTACCTTATTGAATCACTGTTCCTTTATGCTTTTAAAGAGCATAAGATTAGTTCCAAATTAGAATTTTTAGAAACTATCCCACAAGAAAATCAAGTTGTAAAATCTAACAGCGCATTTAATTACATCGGTCTATTGGGTGATAGCTATGCTTATGAAAAACAAGAAAAAGTTAATGTAGAAAAAGACTCATTAACTTCTCTACTACTAGATACAATAAAAAGTTGGTGTCAAAAAAATAATGCTCAATGTGAGGAAGAGCAATTACTAACCAAGTTGAGTAAGTCAATCATTCCAGAAATACGAACAACTATTACATCTAACAAAAGAGATGTAAAAATTGAAAAAACTTTATTACAACCATCTAATACAAATAGTGGTATAAAAATGGAGAATGAAGGATTACCTAAAAAAGAAAGTCTCAAATCAAATAACAAACGAAACGAGAATAAGGTAAGTTCAGTTAACGAACCTACACTTTTTACAGACTTACAATCAACCGAAATTGAACAAAGTACAGACAACGATAATGATTTTACATTTGCCAAGTTAGGAAAATATTCATTTTTAGATCTTAAGGCATTATGTAAAGAAAAAGGCTATAAAGGGTATTCAAAATTTAATAAGGAAGACTTAATTAAATTCATTTTATCTCAATAGTTTATGGCATTTTTTGACGACTACAAAAGCGCACTTTTATCTGAGACACAGCTAGAAATATTCATTGATGAAAGGCTTGATGAGCTATATGATTACTATAGCCTAAGTAATTATGAAGCGATTATTGAGGATAAGTTATTCTTCAGGAATTTACCAACCTATCCTAAAATTTCAGAATTAGACTTTACACAAACAAAAAACGAGGCATTTCTTAACCTCTTATTGGCGACTGCTGTTAGGCTAAATGAGCCATTCAGCTTTGGATATTTTTTGAATATTCTTGAAAGAAAAAATTTAGAAAAATCTAAAATTATAGAGGCATCGACAATATTTATGAATTGTCGTAATGCAACTGAATTAATAGACGGTTATACCCCTCTATTAGATTTATTAGAAGAGTCCTTTTTAACTCAGTCTGATGGGCAAAAAGAACCTTTAACCGTTTTATTAAATTATTACGCAACTGCCGTTGTACATTTTGCAGAGTTTAACGGAAGTCGTCTTTATGAAATAAGAAATCTTTTACTAGAAAGTTACGAGAATAAAAATAAGATATTTCTTCAAGATACCATTTTAGAAGATGCTCTAGGTTTAAGTATAAAATTTGAGGATAATCCTTATAACGAATTACAAGAGCTTATAGATAAATACCTTGAAAGGAATCTTATTACTGCACCATTTATATCTGGTTATATTACTGAAAGTGGTACAGCTTATGCAGATGTAATAAAGGCAAATCCTTATTCGATTAGTGAAATTTGGGATTTGAATCGTTCATTATATAATCAGTTAACTAACAAAAATTCTATTTTTCACTCACTTGGACGAGGTACTGCTGTTTTAACAACAGAAGATCAATTAGTTGTATATATGTCACAACTTGGTAAAATGCACTTCGCAAAGCTACGCGATGCTTTTGAAAGCTTGCCAGACCATTTAGAAAATATACATTTATTTGATTGGGGATGTGGTCAGGCACCAGCTTCAAAAATGTTTATTGATAGATTTTCAAGTGACAATATTAAGTCAGTAACATTAATAGAACCCTCTCAAGCTGCTCTTAAAAGAGCTTCTTTACACGTTTCAAAAGACACCAACGTAATAAGAACAATAAATAAAGATTTTGATTCTTTAATAGATGAAGATATTGTCCTCGCGAAAAATGCTGAAGACATAACCGTTCATATTTTTTCAAACGTAATTGATATGGACTTCTTTCAACTACACAACTTAATAGATTTGCTGAGAAGGAACTCTAGTGGATTAACATACTATATCCTTGTAAGTCCTCTAATTTCAATAACTCAAACACAACGATTAGAAACCTTTGCAGAAGAAATGTGTGATGAAGTTAGAAGTGAATTATTACTTTCAGACGACAAAAAGAGTTATGACTGGATTAAAACTTGGTCAAAAGTAATTAGAGTGTTTAAAACAGAATTATAAAGTTTCAATACTAGATGAGTATAAAAATACAAGAAGCATTAGAAAAAAAATTCCAAGATCACGATGTGATTTTTTGGTACGATGAACGCAATGAATTGAAAGAAAGCTTTGACGCACTAGAGTTAAAGGGTGTTGAAAAGTGCCATATAAAGGGCAATGAATTTGAAATAAAGTATAAGATTACATCTAATACGTCTAAGATTAAATTTCTTGTTTATAGCAATACGGCTAAACCTAAACCCAATGAAAATTGGTTATTAGATCTGGAACTGGCATATCATATTTTTCATACCGATCAAGAAGCTATTATTCTTCAAGATTTAGGGTTAGAATTTAGTTTTAAGGAATTAGTTGGGGAACATATTCAATTTTTCAAGTCAAAAGATCGCGTTGACAAATTAAAAGAATTATTAGGTAAAGGGGACTCTCACAGAGACATTCGTTACAAAATGGTAGCAGTAACCTTAAATACCGATTACGTTAATCTTAACACCTTTATTCACGCACACGGAACAGCTTTTGCTAATGGTAATGAAAAGCTGCAAAGAGATTTAGAACGCTATGAACTATCAGACTTTTACTGGAATCAAATTCTAAACAAGTTTAAATACACAAGTAAAACGCCATCTATCTATGATTTTCTTGTAGAGGCATTTACAGATAATTTTAATGCAACCGCTACCCCTAAACTTTCTAAAGAAACTAGACTTTTACTTGCCCTTTGGAAAGATACCATTACCTACCGAGAAGGTTTTGATAAAATTTCTTTGCAAATAGCAAGCGACCTGAAAATAGAAAGTATTCTCAATACGTTGCCTTTAGAAAAAGT
>TARA_R110000744_G_scaffold231145_1_pt1 | contig 14338 bp, 15 predicted proteins | sample TARA_R110000744 | Tara Oceans TARA_R110000744 (sample SAMEA4398083) | marine metagenome | biome: Polar Biome; feature: [DCM] deep chlorophyll maximum layer (ENVO:01000326); material: water (ENVO:00002006), including particulate matter (ENVO:01000060) such as... | depth 36 m | reverse complement strand
AAGAGTATACTAAATGAATAAAAAAGTAATATACACATCTGTATTCGGTAGTTCCGAAGAGAACAACTACCACTTGCATAGTCCAGATGTTTCATTGAATGGCTGGGATTTCATATGCTTTACAGATGATCCTAACTTTAAGTCTGATACTTGGGAAGTTAGATTAGTAAAGCCACTTTATGACGATGGTGCTAGAAATGCTAAGTGGTATAAGTTAAAGCCGCATGTATTTTTGAAGGAGTATGATATCAGCGTATGGCATGATATAGAAGTTAAGATTACAAAGAACATTGATAATATAGTTAATGAAATGCTGGCAGATAATAACCTAGCAATATTAAATCACGAACTATGTGGGAGAACTGTATCAGGAAATCTAAATGTAAGAAAGTGTGTGTATGAAGAAGCTAATTTTATACAATGGTTAGGCGATAATAGTCCTAAGAAGAAGTATAAGGATAATATGGATATAATTCATTCGCAGGTGGATAGATATAGAGCTGAAGGATATCCTGAAAATAATGGTCTTGCTAGAACTACTGTTATATTTATGCGACATAATGAAGATGACGTGAAACTCCAAATGAATACTTGGTGGGAAGAAATGAAGTATGGTAGTAGAAGAGATCAGATAAGTTTTAATTATAGTGCTTGGAAAAATAGTTTTCAATTTACTTATATGCAAGAAGATATAGATGACAATCCTTATTTTTTATATATGAAGAAATGGAGACAGATTAAGCGTAGAGAAAAAAGAAATAACTATGTGGAGTATCAACCAATCAGTTTGCATTATTTTTTAAATATGGAGTTTGCTGGCGGAGGTGGCGGTAAAGAAATCATAACTAAAAACTTATCGCTTAAAAAGGTAAAGGATGTTCTGAAGTTTTACTCAAACTCAAAAAATTTAGATGTAGAAAGGGCTAACTTAACTCCTGATAATTGGCAGTATTTTAATTGTATGGTAGCTGAATTTAGAAAAGATGTAGGCGACCATCATCAATTAGGTTGGGATACGATGTCGGAAGATTATTATTCTAATTTAGAACTAATGACTGACGCTGAATTGGAATCATTCTTAAAGGACAATCCTGTAGAATTTGAAAATGGATTTATAAAGCACAGTTATCATCGAGCTTGTGCTATGATAGGTAGGCTAATTTCAGGCAAAAAGTATATTCCATTTTATATGAGTAAGAATCAAATATATGATGAGGCTAGAAAGAGTGATGGTATGCATAGAGTAAAGCCGCTGATACAAAATCTAAGGGGTATGTCGGATGTTTCAATACCTGCTGGAGAATTTACAATTTGTCAATCAGGTGTATTGTCTTTAATGGGAATTAGACAAAATGATGACATTGATGTAATAATATCCTCAGAGGCTAGAGCCCAATTGTTCAATGGAAATACTAATTTTATCAGAGAAGGTGGTGTTGAAATATTTGAGCCAAATAGAGGTAAGTTTAGATACTTTGATGCGCAAGGTGATGATGATTTAATTGAGAACTATAGCTTTACTATAAATGGTTATAACTTTTTAGAACCTAGGTTCTACTTCAGTAGAAAGAATAAACATACTGATAGAGACAAATTAGATTGGGAAGGTATAAGAAGGTTCTTTGAGTTGGGTAGCCATAAAGGATATCCATTCAACCAACTTACTGACGAGCAATGGGGAGTAGAATACATATGAAAAATGTAGTCTTTATTCCAAATATAAATTTGGGTAATGGTAGAAGTGATAAGTATTCTTATTGTATTAACAGCTGGAAGCATTGGTGTGATAAAAATAATTGTGAGCTTTTATTATTAGAAGATTTACTTTTGCCTGTAGAGCAAATGAGAATAACTTGGCAGCGTTATTATGTATTCGATGTCTTAGATAATAATGATATAGACTACGATCAAATTCTTGTTGTTGATGCTGATACTATAGTTCATCCTGATTGTCCTAATTTCTTTGATGAAACGAATGGCAAGTATGCTGGCGTAATGAATGATGGAGATTACGAATGGGTAAACAAAAGTATATCTCAATATGGTTCAAAGTTTTTCAATAGGGATACATTTCCTGTTTGGAGATATGTAAATGGCGGCTTTCAAATATTTAACAAAACTCACAAAGATTATCTAAAAGGACTATTGGATTGGTATAACAAAAATTCAAATGAGTTAAATCAGGTATTTGGAAAATGGAACTCTACCGATCAAACTTGTATAAATTTATACAGAGAAGAGCAAAATTTAGATATGACTATTTTGCCAGTATGTTATAACTTACAAGACTTATCTAGAAAGAATTTACTTTATTTCCATCCACAGCATTGGTGGAGTGATGAGTTACATTTCTTAAAAAATGGATGGGTTTATCATTTCAATGCGATACCACCTAATCCAATGAATAGAGATGCTAACTATTGGATAGAAAGAACTTATAAGGAATTGTATAATGTGTAGTATATTGTGCACTAACAAAGATATAAAAGATCATGATGATGTAAACTATTACTTACAATTTAGAGGACCAGATGGAACTTCTATAGTAAAAGATGAAGTTAATAACTTTACATTCTTACATAATTTATTGAGTATGACTGGAGAGATTACAACACAGCCATTTCAAGACGATGGCATTCTTTGTTTATACAATGGAGAAATTTATAACTATAAAGATTTCGGTGATTATAAGAGCGATGGTTATTGTATTATAGATTTGTATAAAAAGTATGGTGTTGATTTTGTAAAAAAATTAGATGGCGAGTTCGCTATTCTATTGTTAGATTTTAATAAAGATTTGATAGTAATGGTTACAGACCCATTCAAAACAAAGCCATTATTTTATTCAAATGCAAATGGCAAGTTTGGTTGTTCTACATATAGAACTGCTCTTGATAAGATAGAACATAAAGATGTGAGAAAAGCCAAGCCGAATACTGCTATGGTATTTAGAATATCTGACTCTGAGTTGATAGATGAATTTACTGTGTTTGATTTTGATTTGAATCAACATAAGGATAACTTTGATGATTGGAACAAAGCATTTGAAAGGTCTATGTTTAAAAGAACAAACGACACCACTCAGAATATTTTCATAGGACTTAGTTCAGGATATGACAGCGGTGCTATTTGCTGTGAGCTATTAAAACAGAATGTGCCGTTTAAGGCTTATAGTGTTCTAACTCCTGTTATAGTGCATGAAAATACTCGTATAGTTGAACAGAGGCAAGAGTTAATATCTCAGAGCGATATATCATCATTTCATAATTTTATGAAAGACCAAGACATCAGAGTTCAACATAGAAATTTTGTAGAGAGCGGCACCGAAGAGTTTTACTATACTATAAAATCCGATACAAGCAATTATAATGAATATGATAGAAGGTTGATAGACGACAAAGCTGCTTCTTGGATGTCTTGGGTATGTTATACTGCTAAAAAAGAGAACAAAAAACTTTATCTAACAGGTATGGGAGCTGATGAGATATTTTCTGATTATGGCTTTGGTGGGGCAAAGAAAACTCAGCATAGTAATTTTGGTGGATTGTTCCCAAATGATTTGTCAGAGGTATTTCCGTGGGCTAGTTTCTATTATAGTTCGATGGAATCTTACTTAGCTAAAGAAGAGTATGTTGCAGGATTGCATGGTTTAGAAGCTAGATATCCATTTCTTGATAGGGATGTAGTGCAGGAGTTTCTTTGGTTAACACCCGAACTAAAAAACAGTCAATATAAATCAGTATTGGATAACTACTTTGTTGAGAATAGTTTTCCATTTTCAAGAGGAGAAAAGAAAGGATTTTAAATGATAAAAAGCGAACACAAAAATATTCATAGCTCGGTTATAATTGGAGAAAATACCACTATAGATTGTGAAAAGGTTACGATTGGTAAATACTCTAGGATAGGCGATAATGTTAAAATAAAGTGTAAAGAATTAATAATAGGCGACCATTTATATATGGCTAATGGAGTTGAGATAGGCAGAGGTGGTTGTAATGGTCCTAACTCAATTGTAAAGATTGGTAATGGTGTAGGTATATTTGAAAATGTAGTAATCAACCCATCGGAGCCAGTAGAGATAGGAGATAATTGTGGTATAGGTGCTGATGTAATGATTTGGACGCACGGTGCTTGGTTAGATATAACAAAAGGATTTCCATCAGACTTTGGACCTGTTACGATAGGTAGTGATGTTTGGTTGCCTGCTAGAAGTATTGTATTGCCAAATGTAACTATAGGCAACAGCGTGGTTATAGGAACTAATTCATTAGTTAACAAGAGTTTACCAACTGGCTGTTTGGCTGCAGGTATACCTTGCAAGGTTATTAAAGAGAATATGTATCCTAAAGAACTAAGTGAGGAAGAACTTGAAAATATGATTAAAGACATACTCTCAGATTGGAAAGTATTGTGTGAATATAAAGGAATAACTCGCTCTGTAGAAACTATTTATGAAAATGGTCAAATACATTTGTATCAGAGCAGTTTTAAAACTATATATAATATAGACGAGAAAACAATTGAGGGTCACACAAATAATGTCTCAGAAGATTTAAGAGATTATCTCAGAAGAAGAGGAATAAAAATCTACGCTGATAGGTTTTTCAAATCAATATGAAATTTTTAAACAAAGATAGAGTTTTATGCATAGGCGCACATCCTGATGATGTGGAGTATGGTATGGCTGGAACATTTAAGAAGTGTTACAATACAATGTTTGAGGTTGTGGTGATGAGTGGTGGAGGCGACTTCGATAAAACTACCACTAATGCTGACAGAAGAAGCGAAAATGAACTTATATGGAAAATGTTTGATGGGAACGTAAAAGGGTTTGTATCTGATAAGTTTGTAAAAGCTCAAGATGAGGATTCTATGGTTAATTTCATAGAAACAAACTTTAGTAACTTTGATTTGATTGCTACTACACCACGACAAGATAGTCATTTTGAACATAGGAAGATTAATGATTTAGGTCCTGCTTTGTGTAGAAGAGATTTGGTAACATTAGTCGAATACAGAACACCAAGCACTTTAAATCATTGGATACCAAATCACTTTGAAGGGTTGTCTGAAAATGACTATGAGTTTAAAAAAGAAGCATTGTCTAACTTTACATCACAGCAACATGCGCCTTACTTTAGTGGTAAAACTATAGATAACTTTCATCATAACTTTTTATGTAGTAAGAAGGGTATGGATATTGTAGAATCGTATAGAATAGTAGAGAGTTTTAATAAATGAAAAATGGATTAGTTATTGTAGATGCGTATTCTGAATTGGCAAGCACTGTTGGCGTTGATGGGGTATCGACTCCAAAATGGTCAGATAAAGTTATGGATAATGTAAATCACTTCAGCAAATACCTAAATTACGTTTGTGAATATGAAAGAAGCCAAGGAACAACTATCATACATACTTTTGGAGAAACATCAACAGATAAACTTTATAAAAGTGTATTCAATAAATCTATTAATCAAATAGAATTTAATGAGAACGATGTAATTACTGCTTCGGATAATGCTCATACTGCAATTATGGAACTTAAACTAAATAAAGTTTATTGGGGAGGCTTTCATTTTGGAAAGTGTATCCATTCACACAGTAATCGTGTATATCAAAATCTGCTTAAAAATGGAAGGTCTGATATAAATATTCTAAATTTGGTTTTAAATTTGAGTATGACTCTTCCCGAACATTCTTGGATGCATCATATTAGTGGAAAAAAAGGTTGGGGTATAAATTTAGACATTCCTAGCGTAAGAGATATGTATAGAAACTCATCATATGTAGGTAGAGAATTTCTTCCTACTCATATACCAAGCCAATATGATGTAAATTTTGTCTTTGCTCCATCAGAGTACAAGCATTCGTTGTGGTCTTTAAATGGGTTTGAAAATTTGTCTTTAAAAAAGGATTTCTGATGAAGAAAGGATTAGTTATTGTTGATGCGTGGTGTGTAGAAGAGGCTATTGAACCTATTCGTGACAGTCAAATACCAAAATGGTCTAGTGAAGTTAGAGAAAATGTAAATCGATTTAGTGAATATCTAGATTATGTCTGTGACTATGAAAGGGGTCAAGGAACAACCATTATACATTGTCTTGGATTAGCAAAATCCGAATTTTCACCGATGCTTGATGTTAAGCCGACTTCTCAAGTAAAGATTAAAAAAGGAGATATAGTTACAAACACAGGTACTTTTAAGAGCTCTGATGTAAATAAAAAATTAGATATTAAGTATTTTGCAGGCTTTCATTTTGGAAAATGTATTCCAATGCACATAGATAGAACTTTAAATAGGATGTCTAATCCAAATATAGCTTTAAATTTATGTATGATTTTACCACCAACTCCCACCGCACACACCCATAAAAATTCTTGGAAAGAGGAGATAGACAAAAAAAATCATAATTATTTTATGTGGTCGCCGTGGGGATTTGAAATGATATTGGAGAAGTCTTAGATGAATATAGCATTCTTTTCAGAAGCTGGTTATGAGGGTAAGGTGCCAAGAAACTATGATAATATGAGAACTGATGTGGCTTGGGTATGTGCATTGGACGCTACACATCATCCAATACCTAAGTTAAAAAGCTTACCAGATAATTCATATGATGTAGGGGTTATGATACTACCTAAGAATAGAAAATCATTATTAAAGTGGTTTCCTAATCCGGTGTTAGAAGAATATCGTAGAGTCTGTAAGAAGGTTACAGTTATGCAGGAGAGCTATTATAACTATTGGCACGATAGTCCTATCGTAGAACAGATTTGGTATTTTAATTTTATAACTGAAATGGATTTAATATTCTGTCACAATGATGTGGATTTAAAGTATTATAATGGGATAACCAATGTAAGAACTGAATTGTTACCGACTGTTATGATTACTGATGGTATAGTTAAAAGAACAGATAAGCTAGTGGATAGTTACAATGATATAGATTCTACCTTTACTCACAATCAAAATGATGTAATCATTGGTGGTAATTGGGTAAAGGATTATGGCGGGTTTGATTCTTATCAAGTCGCATTAGAAATATCAGATGATATAACTGCTGTAACAACTGGTAGAATGAAGCCCGAAGAAAAAGGAGTATTAAAACATATCCCGTGGGTATTTTGGGGTGAGTGGATTAACTTATTATCAAATTTTAAGGTTGGTGTGCAATTAGGAACAGCGGCTGCTGGCACATTTAATCTAAATTGTAGCTTTCACGGAATACCTTGTATTGCTTATTCAAATTCTAATACTCAAAAGATATTACATCCTAATACTACTGTTGAAGTTGGTGACATAGGTAAGGCTAAGAACATAGCAAAGAAATTAAAAAATGATAAAGATTTTTACAATGAATGTAGCAAAGAATCCCAGTACAGATTTGAAGAATTCTATACAGAAGAAAAGTTTTTTTCTCATATTGAAAGAATTATTACATCTTTGGAATAATATTATATATTTATATACATATATATAGGAAAGGTATGATTAATAAACCAAAGACAATATTTTGTGATTTAGATGGTACATTGGTAAAGCACTCAAATCCAATAGATGTTCAAAATCCAAATTTAGAGTTAGAAGTATTGACAGGCACACATGAAAGATTGATAGAATGGGATACTAAAGGTTATTATATAGTAATTACTACAGGTAGAAAAGAAAGTGCAAGGCAATCTACAATTAAACAGCTGAGTAGAGCTGGAATAATATATGATCAGTTGATAATGGGATTCGGTGGAGGAGATAGAATACTCATCAACGACAGAAAAAGAGATAGTGAACGAGATACTGCACGTGCAATTAACCTTACAAGAAATAAAGGAGTAAAAGATGTCGAATTATAAAGAAGAAAGACCATGGGGAACTTTTGAGAATTTACTTGATGCTGAGTATTGTAAAGTAAAAGAGATTGTAATTAAAAAAGGTGGTAGACCAAGCTATCAGTATCATCATAAGAGAAGTGAACTTTGGGTTGTGGTTCAAGGTGAGGCTGTGGCTACATTGGATGACGTGGAAACTACATATAAAGTGGGTGAGGTTGTTAATGTACCAGTTGGAACAAAACATAGAGTTGAGAATAGAAGTGATGAAGATTTAAAGTTTATAGAAGTTCAGGTTGGAACTTATTTTGGTGAAGATGATATTGTTCGTTTAGAAGATGATTATGGTAGAGAAGGAACTAATGCATAGCTATAAAGTATTTATTCCTTGTGCTGGCATTGGTTCAAGACTTGGAAGTTTAGTTACGAATATAAATAAAGGTTTAGTTTCAGTAGATAATAAGCCTGTGCTATCGCATATAATTGACAAATTTGATGATGATATAGAAATTGTCGTGGCTTTAGGATACAAAGGAGATTATGTAAAGCAATTCTTAGAAATAGCTTATCCAAATAGAAATTTCACATTTGAATATATAGATAATTATGACAAAAAAGGTTCTGGTTTAGGACATACTTTATTGTGCTGTAAAAAACACTTACAAAGTGAGTTTATTTTTATAGTTAATGATTTGATTATTACTGACGAGATACCATCGCTACAAAAAATGGCTGGGCTCAGTAATTGGATTGGTTATTCTGATGTGGTAGGTAGCAATCATTACAGAACAATAGCTCATAACGAAGGAAAGTTAACCAATTTATACGAAAAAAACGAAAATCCAAATAATCCTACTTACATAGGAATATGTGGAATTAGGGACTATAAAAGTTTTTGGAGTTTTTCTAAAAATAAAAACTTTGTAGATGTAGGCGAGAGTTATTCTATACAACAGATGGTAAAGAAAGGAATGAAGTTTGAAACTGTCAAATTTGACTTTTATGACTCTGGCCATATAGAAACACTAACAAAGGCGAGAGAAAATATAACTACTGAAAATTCTCCTGTTATCTTAGAAAAGCCGGACGAGTCTATATGGTTCGTTGGTGATAAGGTTATTAAGTTTAATACAGATAAGGATTTTATAAAAAATAGAGCTAAGAGATCTAAGTCGTTAATTCCTTATGTTCCAAAGGTGTTGGATGTAAAAGACAATATGTATTCATATAAAAAAGTAAATGGAACTATCTTCTCAGAAGCAGTAAACGCAGAGAATTTTAAGTTTTTATTGGATTGGCTGAGAGAGTTTCATAAGCCAGTTGTATGTGATAAAGAAGAATTTAAAAATAGTTGCTTGAGTTTTTACAAAGACAAAACATATGGTAGAGTCGATGAATATTTTAAAAGATTTAATAATTCAGATAGCACTAGAGAAGTTATAAATGGCACATCTGCTCCATCGGTTAAATACCTGCTAGATAAAATAGATTGGGATTGGATTGCAGATGGGGTTGCTGTTAGATTTCATGGAGATTTACATTTTGAAAATATACTAGCATCCGAAGGGAACAATCATAATACATTACCAATAACACTCTTAGATTGGAGACAAGACTTTTGTGGTAGATTAGATTATGGCGATGTTTATTATGATTTAGCTAAACTAATGCATGGGCTAATTGTATCGCATGATATTATAAATGATGATATGTATAGCTTTGATAGGTCTATGAATGAAATTAAATATGATTTTCTAAGAAAGAATATAAACATTGATTGTGAAGGTATATTTTTAGAATATATAGCTGAATGGGGATATGATGTCAAAAAAGTTAAGGTTATGACAGCTTTAATATTTTTAAACATAGCTAAATTTCATCACTATCCATATTCACATTTATTATTTTATTTAGGCAAAAACTTATTAAATACGGGAAATAAAGATGCAAAGTAAAAAATCTCATAAGGATTACCATTACAAATATGTATCTGATGCGCCGATAAAAGTTGATACTAAAAAATATGGTGCGAGCTTACAATGGAAATTTGATTATAGTTTTTTATTAGGAAGCTTGGCTCAATTTATACATTCAGAAATTATTGTTGAGGTAGGAGTAAGTGCTGGAGAAACTACATCAAGAATATGTCAATTAAATCCTTCAGCGCATTTATATGGATATGATATATGGGATACAAATGGTCATTTAAGTCAATTCCACCATTATTCTTCTAAAACTAAAGTAGAGGAATATTTAAAAGAGATGGGTGTTAATAATTACACATTGCATCAGATAGACACTATTAAGAATAGAAAAGAATTTGAAAAGAAGCTAGCTAATGATTTGGGTGGAGAAGTATCATACTTAAACTACCCTAAACATAAAACTAAGAAATCCATACCAAATAGCAGCTGTAAAAAAATAGATTTTGCTTTTGTTGATGCTGAACATTCTTATATCGGAATTAAAAATGATTTTGAAGTTGTTTATCCTCATATGGCTGATCATGGAATAATAGCATTTCACGACACATTGATGATTGATGGCTGTAGGGAATTTGTTTATGATTTGAGAAATAAATACTTTGATGGAACTTTTGATATAGTGGATTTACCATTTGGTATTGGAGCTAGAAGATGTGGCGTAACTTTATTAGTCAAACGGTCTTTTGGAAGAACTGATAGAGCCATCGATCAACTATGTGGGAGTATCTTATCTCCATCAGAAATAGAAAACAATGAAACTAAATGGCTTAATGGTGAGATTAAAAAATATAGACAAAATTCTTTTAATTATAATAAAGAAATAAATATTAGTGATTTAGATAAAACAGTTGATTTTGATGGAGATGGTCATACAAAAGAAGATTATATAGCTGTTATCAGAAAAATGAGAAATACAAAAAGAAAGCGAGGCGAAGAATGGTAAAGTGCCCTAAATTTTATATAGGTCCGATGAGTAAGAACACAGTTGATGCTGTGATTGAACACAATGGTAATTTTGGATTTATTCCATCAAGACGACAAGTAGATTACAATGGTGGATATGTTAATAATTGGTCTACAGGTGAGTTTGCTATGTATGTAGATGGTAGAGTTCCAGTAGGAAGAGATCATGGTGGTGTTGGGCAAGGTTACAAAGAGGATGATGGGTATGAATCTTTCCTACATGATTCTAAATACTTTGACATCATTCATATAGATCCGTGGAAGAAATATCAAAAGTTTGAAGATGGTCTTGAAGAAACACTAGCAGTATTAAATTATATTTACAATATGAATCAAAGTGTTATGTTTGAAGTTGGTACGGAAGAGGCTATTAGAAAATTTACAGCTGATGAGTTAGATACTCTGCTAAGAACATTATCAGAATTTGAGTTCTTTGATAATATAGAATACGCTGTAGTCCAATCAGGCACCGGTTTAGATTTAGGAAAGCAAACTAATACAGGTACATTTAATCCAAATAGATTAGAAGAAATGGTAAATGTGTGTAAGAAATATGGAAAGAAATCTAAAGAACACAATGGTGATTACCTATCCAATATAGAATATAAGAGTAGATTTGATTTAGGTTTAGATTCAATTAATATAGCACCTGAGTTTGGACAATTAGAAACACTTTGCTACTTAGATGAAATGGGCGATGACATAGAAGATTACTATCAGATTTGCTATGAGTCAAAGAGATGGGAAAAATGGGTTGATAAGGATTTTATACCTGAGGATAATAAGAAAGAATTGATAAAGATATGTGGTCACTATGTATTTTCAGATGACGAGTTTAAATTGATTAAGCCTGGCATAGATAGTAAAATTAAGAAGGTTATTACAGATAAATTAAAAAGTTTGGTGTGAAAAATATATTAGAATCATATAATAAAAATGGATATTACATAGCTAAATCTGTTTTTACTAATGAATTTTGTAAAGAATTGGTAAGCTATTTAAATACTCTTGAAGCTAAAGTTACCTTGCCCTTTACAAATGTTCCGTGGGGATATGGCAATTTATTAGATCAAGGCCCATTTAAAAATATATCTGAAAGTAAGTTTGTGAGTGACTTTTGTAAAAATAAATTTGAAAATTATACATTTAATCATTTATATGTTCATAATAAAGCTCCGTGGGTTGGTGCTAGTATAGAGTGGCATCAAGAAATTTTTAATGTAGGTACTTATGCTTCAGGCTATTCGAGAGATGAGTGGGATGACTTTGCCCAAATCTATATCGCATTAGAGAGTCAAGATTTAGATAATGGGTGTATAAGAATGTTTCCAAATTCACATAAAGAGGGATTTTTACCCTTTGAAGATGCGGTAAATGAACATATGTCTCATAAGAGAAGAGTTCCGTTTGAAGTACTAGAAGATTTAAGTAATAAATATGGGTCTGTTAATTGTAAATTGGAGCCCGGTGATGTTTTACTTTTTAATCATTTAGTTGTTCATGGCTCATCATCCAATTGTAGTTCTAAGTCAAGAAAAGCCGTAGTTCTACAAGTTAGAAAAAATATTAGAGAAAAAAATAAAGAAGTATTCCAAAAAGAAACGCATTTTAGAACTAATTTTGTTATAAATGCGCTGGAAGAAAGAATTAGTGAATTAAAATCAAAAAAAATATATAATAATAGTTGGTTTAAATCAATAGCAGATAAGGAAAATAAAAATGAAGTATAATAATCACATAGATTCAATAAACAGGTTATTTCTTCCAAGACCCTCAAAAGAAGCCAATAAACGCTTTGATATGGCTGAAAGAACATTCAACTTCCCAGCAGAGTATTTCAATAAGTTTATGAATACCATTGTACAAAATGATTTTATTACCTACCCATCCTATGCTGAATATAATTCATTGAAAGATGATATTGCTGTCTACAATAATATGGATAGGAGCAATGTATATCTATCAACAGGCTCAGGAGCTTGCATAAAATCTTTGTGTGAAATCACAATGAATTCAGATTCTAATGTAGTATCGCCAGTTCCTTGCTATCCCATGTATGGTATCTATGGTAAGATGTTTGCTGGCGAGTATATAGGTGTAGAGTATGATGATTCTGCTACCTTTGATTTAGGTAAGCTGATAGATAATATTAATGATAAAACAAAATTGGTAGTTATCTCAAATCCATTCAGCCCAATCGGTGAATATAAAACAATTGATGAGGTAAGAAAGCTATGTAAGGTTTGTGCTGATAAGGATATTATATTACTGATAGACGAAGCTTATGTTGATTTTGCACCTGAAACAATATTACCTTTAGTAAATGAGTTTGATAACGTGGTAGTATCTAGAACTTTTTCTAAAGCGTTTGGTGCTGCTGGAATTAGAGTTGGTTATTTATTGGGGAGTAAAAAGCTTATAGATGTAGTTACGAAGGTTCAACTAACTTATCCGCTAAGTAATGTATCAGTAAAATTTGCTTCTTATCTACTGAAGCATTCGGACGAGGTAGCTAGATACGCCAAAGATACTATAAAGGGTAGAGATAATTTATGTATGCTACTATCAAAGAATGGCTTTGATGTACAGAACTCACATACAAATTCAATACACTTTCACGAATCAGATGGTGATAATAGTAGAACTGTAGGGATTATGAATAAATATGGCTTGGCTTTTAAGAGTGGGTATGCTGAAACAGGAACACCTGTTATGGTACCTGGTGATGATAGAAAGACTTGGATAAGGTTATCAGTAGGTCCTGATATTGATAAAATGGATTTTATAGGAGACATTCTATGAGAGTAGCTCTTTGTTTGTACGGATTAACGGGCTCAGTTGAATTTGGGTTAGGATTAGGAAAACCAATAGACCCTAGAATCGGCCATTATCATCATACTAAAAGAATTATAGAAGCAAATAAAAATGTGGATGTTTTCTTTCATACTTGGAGCACAGACTTTGAAGAAATGTTGGTGGACATATATAAACCTAAAGGGCACATAGCTGAAAAGCAAATATTATTTAATCCAGATTCAGTAGGTAAGAACTCAATACCAAGCCGCTGGTGGTCTAATGCTATGGTAATGCAACTAAAGCAGAAATATGAAGAGGAGAATGGATTCAAATATGATTGGGTTATGCTGTATAGATTTGACCACATATTCTTAGTTAACCTAAACTTTTCAGAGTTTGATAATCAATATATATATTTTAGACATACAAATGGATTAAGAGCACCACAGCAATTTTCGCATGGGTATCCGGGCAGAGAAGAATGTAGATGCTATGGTAAGAAAGGTAAATATGGGCTTAGACTACATGATGTATTTACATTTGGTAACTCTGAGAATATGGATAAGTTTTCTTCGCTTTATAGTTATCACGAAGAAAGCGGAGAACCATTTTTAGATCCACACGATGGTTGTTACGTGCATCTAAAGAATATGAACTTAGAAGATAAATTAAAATTTGCTTTCTTTGGATATGATCCATACGCGACACATAATATAATGCAATGTGAAATAATGAGAGCTTTATTTGAAGACCCATCGTATGATGAG
>TARA_R110000744_G_scaffold167889_1_pt1 | contig 14342 bp, 10 predicted proteins | sample TARA_R110000744 | Tara Oceans TARA_R110000744 (sample SAMEA4398083) | marine metagenome | biome: Polar Biome; feature: [DCM] deep chlorophyll maximum layer (ENVO:01000326); material: water (ENVO:00002006), including particulate matter (ENVO:01000060) such as... | depth 36 m | reverse complement strand
GATTAAAAAACGGGTAACTGTCAGATCAAGTCTGAGCTAGTACAGCTTATTATAAAATCCACTGACTTTAATGTAACGTGGTCTACATGAGCGACTACTCGGCCTTTATTTTCACCCGACATCGCAAGTATAGACCACCCGCCTTTATTTAAGTTGCGATATACTCTTACTTTATCACCTAGATTGTACGTTCTGTTTTTGAAGCCTTGTAACATAAGGTACTCAATAAATTATCAATTTTAGTAATGATAAAACAATCGAATATTTTGGCTACTTACCGGAGATAATGAGTAAATTAAAGCGCTAAACCTTTTGCGCTCTGAAACACTTCCTAAACTCTTGAAGTTCATCCATCAAAATTTGACAAACTTGAATTACTTTATCGCCTTCCATTGTCATTTTGACCTTACTCCCTTCGTTTATATAACCCTCTGCATTAACTAACGTATAAAAGTTTCCTTGGAGCTTAATTAAGTCACCGCCGAAGTAATTTTCAAATAGAGTTAAATGATAGGGAGATTTATCCATAAACGCCACGATACCATCGACCTGCGTTTGCTTTATCTCGTTAGTACCACAGCCAGTGAGGGTAAGGGTTGTAACTAAAGCTGTTAAAATAGATATTTTATTTAATGTCATAAAGATGATTTCCACTATTTTAGAACACTTAATTATCTTAAAGATGCCGCCAGGATTAGTAGCGGCATAATGAGTGCTTTTAATTTAATGCTTTAACAAAGCGAATTAAGCGGTGCGTGTTAACGTCAGTCAAAAACTCACTACCGTCCGAGAAATCCACAATTAGACCCTCAACATTAGTCAGTGACGTTAAGTTATGTGCATCAGGTGTGTTTGACCAATACGCAGCTGAAGGGGTACTTGGGAACGCATGCAGGTTAATGGAAGGCTCTACGCACATGCGCTCGACCAAAATGCTGAGTTCCTTGATATTAGGTAAGTGCCAACCATCAACATTGAATTGTGTTGAATTTTCATCAGCGATTTTTAAAGCAGCTTGCCACGACGATATATTTGTTGGAGTACCAACACAGTTACCATCTTGATAGGTCTGGCCATATGAGCATTTACTCCACAGCAACCCATTTACAATGTCAGTCACAGTGCCATCTTTGTTATCTAAGAAGTGGCCGTTCGGTTGAGTGGCTTCAATTGACTCTGTTTTACATGTTTGGGCCGCAAGACTCGTACTAAACAAGGCGGCCATAGCGAGTGTTGTATAAAGTGATTTCATTGTGCACCTCCTCGTACTGCGCGAATATTATAGGGTAAGTTTTTGTTGCATAGCTTTGTTTGCCCCGTTGCTGTATCTAGGCACCAAACCGCACCTTCGCCATCCGCATATGGTGTTGAGCTTAGTAGCTGGCCTATTGGTTCATTAGAAAAGTAAGCCTTCAGTGAGTCGTCGGCATCAACGGCAAAGTTGTGTAGTGACTGTAATTCACTAATTGTGGGTAACCGCCAGTCTTTAAAGCCGGAAATTGAAGTAGAATTCATCTGTAAAATGTAGTTATCAGTGTTGCAATATCGAAACTGTGTATTGTACGACGCTGAGGTGGATGAAGGTGCACTGCAGTATTGGCTAATAGGGTACTGGCTATCAATAAAGCTTTTACCCGTTACACCATTTGCGCCGCCATTGTTTTTTTGATTAGTGTCATACCAGACGTAAGTGTAATTCGACGCACGCCACTGATTATGAGCATTTTCGTATTCATAATTACCATCTCTCACAGCATTATTTATATAGTTTCTTAGCTCGTTATCTGAAAGTGTAGGGAGCTTTTGAGCATCTGTTTTTACTTCCCAAAACAAACCTGTTTGATTATCAAGAACAGACACAAATGACTCTGCATTAGAAGGTAGGGCATTGCCTGATATATCAATTTTAGTTAGAGAGAACCCGCTGTGTCCGTCAAAAAAATCAGTGTCACCTGCATCACGGCCAAATGCAGCGTCTTGAGCCGGGTAATCAGAGTTGGGCGAAGTGGATGTAAAGCTTGTACCATCGAACCAGGTTGTAACACCTGTGTCATTCATGCCTAAATCGCCATTGATAATGATGGTTAGCTCATTTTGCTCAGTTAACACGGCATTAGATGGCTCTAGCAATTCAATCGTTATTGACTCACCACCTTCGGGGGTTGTGTCTTTGAGTATTTCAAAATTAATTTTTGCGGTAGTTTCACCCGAGGCTACTTCGATTGGGCTTTTTGTGATCAAGTTATAATCTTCTGATTCTGTCGCTAAACCACCGAGCAGGAAAGGAAGCTGTATATCTTTGCCCGACGCAGTATCTATTTTCATCTCAACAGAAAACATGCCTGTATCTTCAGTCACACTTGCAACATCAGTCACAAACCCGGCGCTTGGCGTTGGATCAGTGTCTCTTATTGTAATAATACTTTCAGTAAACCCTGTTTTTAATGTGGCATTTTTAGGGTCTGAGATTGAAATTAAAAATGTTTCATCTTCTTCATCAAGGCTATCGGGTAATAATTTAAATGAAATAGTAGAACTTAATGAGCCTATTGGAATCGTTAATTCACCCGCAGTCACTTCAAAATCGACTCCCGCACTCGCTGTAATAGCGGTCACTTCATAGCTTAATGTCACTTCTTCTTTTGTTGCTTTTGAGAGAGACAAGCGAACACTACTATCTAAAACTGAGTCAGCGGGCTCATTAATAAGTTTTGACGCCTCAATAGAAATTGATGCGGGAGTTGTGTCTTCTGGAAAAGTAATTCCACCACTTTTTTCATCTTCCTCACTACCACATCCACTGAGTACCGAGGCTGCGGCTAAAGCGAGTACAATATTACTCTTTTTAAGTTTCATAACTGCTTTCCAATATTTGAGTTAATAACACATGATTTCGTCAAATAATATCAACCGGCTACCACAACATTAAATTTTACAGAGGCTATAAATGCTATCTGTAATTTTTTTATTTGCACTTGATACTAAGTAAGATTAGAAAAAATCCACATGAAAGGTCTAATATGAATATCATTAAAATTGGATTGCTTGCAGCAAGTATAACCAGTATATCCAGCGTTTCAGCTTGTGAAAAATGGCAGTTTATAGTCACTGGCGAAAGCCAACTCATATCTTCGACACTTGAAATAGAGTACGAACCGACTGAGCAGATTATAAAAACCGTTACTAATGAAATAAACGTTAAAGGTGAGCCCATCTTTGTGGATGGTGAAAAGCCTTATTTAGAATTATTAGTAAGTAGTTCAGATAAACAACGGTTTACTTATGAACTCATGGCTAATCTGCCTGTAACTACCGATGAAGGCATCTTGTTAAGGCCATTCGATATTGAAGATGTTGCGCCATTGCAGAATGGTTACTTAAACTTTCATCAACGTGGTGATGTTAAAATCACGCTCTATGGCCAGAAATTAACGTGCACAGATTGATTTAGTGCCACTAATCAGGATTAACCGCCATAATTTAGAGGTCATACAGTTAACACCTCTACATTTTAACGGCACAGTGTCGGTTAATTATATCTACTTCAAACTTGGCAGACAGGTAGCGTTATATGAGTATAAAGTCAAAAGTATCGAAATTATTGAAGGGAATAAAAACTCATTTTATTGGTTTTTTAAAGTACGTTTTATATATGGGTGGACCTTTTATAATCCTATATGCACTAGGAGACTTAATTTGGCTCGTAAATGAAAAGTATGGAAGCATCATATTTTTTATCTTGGTTATCTATATCTACATTGGTGTAGCTCAAAACAAGGTTGAGAAGTCAGAGTTTCAAAATAATTCTTTCAATATAAATTTGATGTTGAATTTATGGAAGAATATAGCTATATGGCCAATTAAAAAGGTTTGTGGGTAATTGTGATGTAAATCAGATCCATACAGTTTAATTTACAAACTAATAGTCCCGTATCATAAAAAACGCATAAGCTAGAGTGTACTAATTTATGCGTCCTATTTTTTAACATTTCCCTTTCAATGCTTAAGAATACCTACATTATCCATAATAGGTATTGTCATGAACAAATTCACTAAGGCAACTTTATTTCTAACGGCTGGTGGTTTAATCCCCACCGCATCAGCTGAGTTACTTGAAATAAACTACACTGATTCAAACCAAGTTATAAAAACTCAAAAGCCAACAGAAGCGTATATCGGCACAAATAACGATATTCAATTTTCTCTAAGCGCCGGTGTAGAACGCTTAGTTCAGCTAACAATCACAAATTCAAGCAATGAAATTGTGAATACATTAACTAGTGAAAAGTTAGGCCCAGCAGATCGTATTACGGTTAATGGGAAAGAATATTACGGCTCACTTTTAAAACTAGACTCTATTGCAGACGGTAAATATCAAGCAACAGCGAGTATTTTAAGTGCAAGTAGCAATTTAATTTCTTCTGAAACATATGATTTAATTGTTGACACTACGGCCCCAACAATGGGGGCGTTTACATGGTCATTTCCCTATGGCAGTGGTAATGCTCCAGATGGACTACCGAAGTTTAGTCATACGAGTGACCGCCACTTTACTCTTGGTAATATTACCGATGACCTTTCTGGTATTGATAAAATAATTTATAAAACATATTGGGAATCAGATGGTAAGGAAGGTCAGTTATATAAAACAGGCGATGTACCATATTATCCAATCTTGAATAAAGCTATGTTAGGAACAGGGGGGGATAATTCTAATGCAGCTGTATTTTTTCCTTCAGGAACACAAAGTAAGCACAAAGTAATTTTTGAAGTATTCGATTTGGCAGGTAACAGTGCTGAAAAAGAGATGTACTTTTATAATAATTCTAAATGTGGACCAAGCCCCAAAATCGTTGCAATTGAAGACCCAACGTACACAGGTGATTACTTGGGGCAAGCCGGATTTAGGCCTGTTACCGATAAAACTCCAATCAACAAAAACCCACTTGAAGCTATATACCGTATCTCGAAAGAGGCCTATAAAGCAGCTCCGGGAGCATCTGTATTCGCAGGGTCAACAACAGGTATAACGAATCGCGGTTTAATTTCAGTTGATGATGAATACGCTTATTTTAAAATTTATGGTCCAGCAAATACCTCTAATAACTTCAACTATCCAAATGCTGGGTGGACAAACAACAGTACGTGGCGTTGTAACTCTCTTTCCTTTCCAAACCCTGAATTTACAGACAAAACATTACCACCAAAAGGCACTAATATAGAAGCGTTTGTTGATGGGGTTGGCTGGGTACCTAAAACCTATAGGGCTTCGGGTGAAAATGGGCACGATACAATAATATCAAAGATACGAATTACAGGAAGTGTTAGAGGTTACGAACAATACGCAAGTATGTATGGAAGTTCATGTAAAATTCCACCTGGGGATAGTTCCTGTGAACTAGATACAAACTTAGCGTTTAATAAAACAGGTACTGTTGGCTATTACCATTCAAGGCCTCTTTTACGAAGCTCTGACAACACTAGCATGTTTGACAGTACCTTAAGCCATGTTTGGGAGTGGGATGCACAAGACCCAATAATTAATGAAATAATTGAGCATGATGAAGCAGAAAAGAAAATCAGTTTTAGTATTACTGAGTTAAAGTCGGGCAGTACGTGGGATAGAGTGAAGCTCGTTAGTGCTGGAATTATTATAAAAAAGGACGGCAATGTAATTGAAAATATATCAGCTTCTTCTTTACTTCGTTCCGGTTCAGATTATGTCGCTACAGTTAATTATTCTAATTTAGATCATGGCTCTTTCGAGATGTTTGCTTGGGCTAAAGATAATTATAGTAACTATGTTGAGAAGCTTCTTTTATCGATTGATAACGATATAAAGGCACCTGATTTAGTTTTTTCGATAGAAAGTGGCGCTACAATAAAATCATTGGATGAAATTACGATATCTCTTACCGACGACAATGAATCTAAAATTAAGTCTGTCAATTTAAAAGGTGGCCCAGCTAACGAAAATGTATTCTTAGCCACCAGCGAAACTAGTGAAGGTCTTTATGCATTAGAATACCCAGTGCTATTCCCAGACGAAAACTCAATATACATTCTTACCGTCTTAGCAGAAGACAATGTAGGGAATATAATTGAAAAAGAGTTACGGTTTAATTATGTTGCAGAAAAAATAGGCTTAGAAAGTGGCTTATCAGAAATAACTTTACCTGCAACGGGGGCGGTGTTCAAAGACGTTGACGGTAACCTTCCTCTTTATAGTAAACCTATTAAATTAAGTGATGGCAGTACCATAAGTGGAAAATACCCAGTTTTTGTGACTTTACGTAGTGACAGTGAAGGCAGTGTATTTATTAATAACAAAGAAATATAGCCAGGTACTACAAAAACCGTTGATTTCGCTTATGACTTTGCTTTAAGTGGAGGTCGCTACAACTTAGACTTGGTGACCAAGCAAAACACATTTACAAAAGGCAGCTTATTGATCGCTTCATCTGCACCTAATTCACCGGTGCTAATAACTGATTATAAGTTCAGCGGCTACAAAGGAACAAAGCAGGTTAATACATCGCCTTACGCGATTACAGATAAATTTCAATTAAAGTATAGATTAGGTGATCAGGCATCTAACTACTGTAGCGCCTTCACTTCGTCACTTGAGGAAGTACAAAATTCTGACACATTTAAAGACAGGCTTTGCTACGTACAGATGAATATCAAGGGCGTAAAGCAAAGCTTTGATGTTACTGATACACAAGCTATGCTTTCTTCTTATTTAGTATCATTAAATGACCAGTTTGCTGAATTTAAAGTAAGCGTTGTTGGGTATAACAATGAGTTATTCACATTATTTCATGACAAAATTCTAGTAACGCCACGCGATCCAAAAGATAGCTTGGCGACTACGCTAGAGTATACAGACGATTTTATTTATCATGAAATACAAGATATAGACACGTATGTATCGATGGCAAATTATCAAGGCTGCGCGTTAACAACAAGTATCGAGCAAGCTAAAAAACGTGCATTTGATAAAGTTGGGGCTGAAGAAACACCACTTTGTTTGGTTGAATGGACTAATTATCCAAGCGGCTTAACCGAAGATAAATCGACTGGCAAGGTAAATGGCTTTCCGGACAAACTTGGTTCTACAACCTTTGATTGGGAAATTAAGATTTTCTTCAATGAGAATGAATCTATGCCTATTTCAATTGGCTCAAAAGCGGTTGATATTGTCGAGCCTATAGCACCTAAGTTGACGGCCACCACGATTGAGTTTACCAATGGAGTTGTCTCAACAAGTGCAAACCATCTACTGCGTGATAGCACCGCAAGCGTTAAGGGAATTACATTTAGTGTTGAGCCTCGGCTGTATAAACAAATCATTAGCTTTAATGGTGAGAGTTGTACAGTAGAGAGTAACTTTACAAAATGTGCTTTACCTGTCGATATAGCACCGTTAGGGAATAAAGTAGACCAGTTACAGGGTAATACTAGCCTGAAAATCGACATTGATTCTGACCGCCCTTACTTTTTAGACAAGGGCATGGGTACATTTACAAATGGATTGAGCTGGGATTATACAGCGCCTTTATTGCATGAAATTGTTATTAACAACAAAAACGATGGTAGCGTTATTGAAAAGCAATTAGAAGAAGGCAGTGCTAAAGCTAAACAGGATGAAATTCTAGTTATTGTTAAATCGCCATTCACCAACATTAAAAATGATGAAACATGGAAATTGAAAAATTCGGCATTAATAATCGAAGAAATTGAAGACATAAGATTTCAACAATCAGTAAAGATTGATAACAATACATTCTATTTTAGTAGCTCAAAACAAAACTTGAGTGAAGATAATCGACTCCCACCGACCAAAACCGAGCTGGTGGGTGATTACATTGTTTATCACTACGATATGACCCCATTGTCAGATGGTGCTTTTAAGTTCAGTTTGAACCTGCGTGACTATTACGATAACGGTACTGATTATGAAAACCCCATTTTTTACTTGCAGCGCTTTGCCCCTGAAGTTCAATTAACATATTTACGTGACAAATCTCGTAGTACCAATCCATTTTACTTTGCCAGTGACTTTGGCGCTGTAACAAATCCAGGGTGGGATACAAAAAATGAAATAATAGAGGCTACATTTGGTGGTGTACCACTTACTTTAGTGGATGATCCAATTGATGCTAAAAGCTACGTTAAGTTCTTTGATGGAAATTTAGATAACCTAACGCCCGGTGATACCTATGAACTGATTGTAAAAGCGAAAGATTCGTTTGGCAATATAGGTCAAACTGAAGAGAAATATGTGTATGCGCCGTCAAAATTCAGTATTAAATCTAAAGACACTGGCACACATGATCTTTACCAATATATTCAGCGCGGTACGTTATACATCTACCAAAGCCAGTATCTTTGTAACTTTGTGGCATCTAAAGATTTAGCTATTGAAATATCAAGAGATGCTAGAAAAGGCTGTTACGTCAAATTAGACAACCTACCTAAAGGCATGGACGCTCTCTATCAAGGCTGGGCTATGACTGTTACGGGGTCTATACATGATGAACTTGATAATACGGTTAGCTACAGCGCTTATGTTGTTAACCCTGATGGTAATGAAGTAAAAGTAGAAGCTGGCGAGTTTGAATACAATATTAAAACTGCTGAACAAATGGCATTTGATTTAAACCCTATTATTGAACTTAAAGAAGGTGTTTATGGTGTTATCCCAGAAAATCCCGTTTTAGCACGCTATAGGCTTCAACACGTCGCGGGGGAGTTAAACATCAATGTAAGTCGTGGTGAGTATGAATCGTCTGAATACATGGCACAGAGGAGCCACAAGCCGATATATGAGCTACTTGGCATTATTCGTGATGACGATGTTGATAAGCGAAAAGTGTTTGACCGCTATCCGCTGGCAATAAATGCCGCCTACACGCTATCAGATGAACATTTAGCAGGTTCGACAGGCGAAGTTATTGTATTACCATCTCGTAAAGTGGCTATAAATTTAAGCATGGACTCAGAACGCAATGTATTAAGCACAGATGAAGTTCAAGTAACGGCGTTCATGGGAGAATGGAATTGGAAAGAAAAAATAAGTAAATATGATGCAAGCACCATGGGCGAATGGGATAATTATTTAGCGTATAAAAATAACAGAGGTGAAGAACAAGTAATTTCGGATACACAATCGAATAATGAAAATGGACAAGCTCAGTTCACGGTTGCTATTGCTGATATTTTCCGCAAAAGTAATGGTTTCTATGCTGTCGCGTCAGTCAAATCGCCACATAAAGAATATGAAAAGAAAATTATATCGACCCCTATATTCATGAGAATAGTTTTGGGTACTGGAGTAGATGGTGAATTAAGGAGCTCACAAGTAAGCGGAAAAGTGCCGTTTACCACACTAGTTCGTTATGACTATGAAACGATAGAAGATATGGTTGCCGGCAATGATACAAAATGGGAGATTTCAGAGAACCTTGCTGATTGGTCAGTGCTAGAAGAGTACGAAGGGCGTAACGCGATACCTTTCTTAATGCAAGCTGCTGGAGATAAGTACGTTAGAGCAACGGTTACAAACAAAAACACGGGTGAAGCGTCAGTTAGCAGCCCACTTAAAATTAGTGGTTACGACAAAGCAAGCTTAGTGATTAAAGGACCATCTCAAGTATACGAAGGGCAAGAGTTTAAGCTCAATATGCTCGACTACAATACGACCCTTGATACATATGACGGACAAGCTCAATGGTCACATGATGAGGGTAAAACATGGTTTGAAGGTGCGCCTGTACAGTCATTTATAGCTAAAGGCGAACAAGCGCTCATTATGGGTCGATTCAGATTCAGTACAACAACTGAAGCAGCGGGGGAGCAGGCATGGTCCGAAGCTCGTTACTATGCGCGTCCTGTAACTCCAAGGCCAGTGATGGCACAGATACGTGCACCTCATCTCGTTGAAATGGGCACGACAATAGATGTAGAAGGACAGGTGTTAAACTTAAACGGTGGCGTTGATTTACCTGTTAAATATGAATGGGTATTGCCTAATGGCCAATTGAAAAACGATGTGTCGTTTGAGTACACGCCTACTGAAAGTGATCTTGATGACAACAACCGGTTGAAGTTTGTGTTAAAGGCATGGGTGGATGGTTATAAAGAGGCTACTTATCGTGAAACTCAACGTAATTTAGAGAGCTGGGTGTATGAGTTTCCTGAAACGACTATTGATATAAGAAGTAATATCTTAGTAGCGCCAGCAAACATCACAGGCATGATATTGCAAAAACATAAGTTTATGCCAGGAGTTACTTATACCTATGAATGGTTGGAAAGTGACAATATTGAGATAACGAATCCAACCCGCATGTACTCTAATTTACTCGTCAAAACGCCGGGTGTGCATGAAATTAAGGCCAAAGTGACGGATAGTAGAGGCAAAGTAAAAGAGATAAGTAAGTTTATTGACGTACTTGAAGCTGATCCAGTGCAAGGGAGTTTAGTTCACTTTCCATCGAACCGTTATAGTCGTGCACCACTGGGGTTAGTAGCTCGCGCCCAAACTAAAGGCGGTCACCCACGAGATTTCATCATTGTCTACAAGTGGTTTATAAATGGAGACGAAGTTGAAGTTAAACAGCCAAGAAGCCCAATGAATCGTTTTGAAATTGAGGACGCGGGTATTTATGACATAAAGGTTATTGCCACCAGCATGTATGGCCAAGAAACTGAAATTAATGAACGATACGAAGTGTTTGAAAACAAAAAGCCAACGTGTGAGAGCGTGCAGTTAGTACGTTCGGGTACAATTCGTATTACGGCAACCTGTAAAGACGAAGATGGCTATGTAGTTGGTTATGACTGGTGGTTTAATGGTGAGTATGTCGGGCGTGGTGCTGCTTCAACTCAACTTAGGTTATCACAATACCCAACGATGAACGTGTCCTATGAAGCCGTAGATGATGCGGGTGGCCGCACTAAAGGATCGTTTAATTGGTAATTATGTAATACATACTAAAAAGCTCACGGCGTTTCAAATTGAATGACGTGGGCTTTTTAAAAGAGAATGATTTGCGGCATGAAGCATGAGATAGGACAGTAAATAAATTTAAATTAGTGTGATTGGAATATTCCAAAGTCTAAAGTAAACAAACCGAAAGGACTAATAATGAAAGAAGAAACCATTAAAGAAACAATAACAAAAGTCGAACAAGAACTTCAACAGGCGGAAGAAGAGCTTAGAAACTGGCAAGATTACGATTTCCGAAGAGAAGATGGCAGCATGAGACAGGACGCAATGCACGAAAAGCATGGTCGAGATGCTAAGCAAGAGGTAAATTCACTAAAGCTTAAGCTTGATGAGCTTAAGAATGAAAAAAGATAAATCAACAAAATAATTGGAATGTAGGAGTAACCGTATGTTAAAAAATCTAAATCAAAAGCAAAATCCAATAGTTGATCATGATGGTAAATTCAAAAAATCACCAGTTAAATTTGGTACGTTTATGTATGACATTAAAAATACTATCATTGGTATTCATGGAAGAACCCTAAAAGTATTTGATTTATCTGATGATAATGAAAGCTACTACCAAGCTTGGGTTGATGGGTATCAGAATGATGGATATTCACAAAATGAAGCTGTCCAAAACGCATTAAAATTTGCAATAGAAAAAAGGCATTCTTTATAAGATGGAAACTAGATTTTAACGTACGCTCAGTGCACTCCATTGGAATGCGGAGCGTATGCTTTAGTAAGTACATCCCTTATTAGTAATGAATTACACGAATGATTCGTGTAGTGCATTGTAAGGTAATTGATTGGATACCTATTTACTCTCGGACGTATATTCATACAAATCGACTAATAATAGCGGTTTTGAATAGTAATAGCCCTGAAACAAATCACAACCACAGTCTATAAGGCACTGCTTTTGCTCACCAGTTTCAATGCCCTCTGCAAGTAACGTCAAGTTTAGATTTTTACCAATTGAAATAATGTTTTGCACCATTTTCAACGATTGAACATCATGCATAATATCGTCCACAAAGCTCTTATCAATTTTCAACTCGTCTATGGGTAATGTGCGAAGCAAATTTAAAGACGAATAACCCGTACCAAAATCATCAAGTGAAATACAAATGCCTTCATCACGAAGCTGGTTAAGTATCGGGAGCACTTTATTAATATCATCGATAAAAAGACTTTCAGTGATCTCAATAGTAATTCGCTTTGGGTCAATATTGTGGCGGTTAATGGACTGTTTAAGCATCGTAATAAAATCAATGTGGGAAAATTGTTGAGCCGAAATATTGATTGCTATTTGAAAGGTTAAATTTAAGCTTTTTTGCAATGCACTCATTTCTTTCAATGTCGTTTCAATAATATAATTACCAATTTTTGGCATTAGGCCACAATATTCAGCAATGGCGATAAATTTATCAGGGGGTACAAAGCCCAACTTTTTATCTTCCCACCTTACAAGTGCTTCAACGCCGTATAGGGTATTATTTGCATCCACTTGCGGTTGATAAACCATGTAAAAGCACTCAAGCTCAGCAGCTACACGTAAGCGCTCTTCTATTTCCAAACGATCCATATAAGTTTGGGCCATGCTGAAGGTGAATACATTAAACGTATTGCCTTCTTTTTTCGCATTATACATCGCGATATTGGCAGAACGTAAAAGCAGGGTTAATGTTTTACCATGTTCAGGTGCTTTCGCAATGCCTATGCTACAACCAAGGCGTAACTCACTTTCACCAATCTGAAAGGGTAACATCAATGCTTTAATGATAATTGATGCGTTGCGGCGAAGCTCGGTCGTATGTATGTCAGGTGTTAAAAGAATAAATTCATCACCCGCATAGCGAATAAGGAGTTCATCTTTTTTTTCAAATTTTTTAAGTCGTGCCGTTACCTCTTGCAGAATGCGATCGCCCACCAAATGGCCATATCTGTCGTTGATTAATCTAAAGTGATCAACATTAATTAACATCATGGAAAATGTTTTCTTCGTGCATTTAAACCAGTCAGACAAGTGGTTGTTAAAGTAATGTCTGTTAGGCAATGACGTCAGTTCATCATGGTGAGCTTGGTGGAGTAAATCATGATCTCTTTGTCGCTGCTTAGCGTCCAGTAAGCGAATTATATATAGTGCAGCTAAATTAATGGCGATTAACAGAGAAAACTGAATTAAAAAAGGCGAAATTAAGAGGGTTAAAATGTCACTTTTCAATATTATAGACTTGATCCATAAACCATAGGTATCAAGTCGTGCGATGACAACTTGAGCCCGTTCGTTGTAAAAAAGATACGGCTTGAATGTATCTTTTGTGTAGGGGTATTGCCTAGCAATCACATCAACTAATGGAATGGGTTTACCCATTCGCTCAGAGAAGATAAAAGGTTTATTTGTGTACGCACTGGAATAATCAAGGTGAGTCGAAATAAATTGGCGATACCCATCATCACGCAACATTGTGAGCGTATTATAGGCGGCATAATGCTGATGATTGTTAAACAAGCGCGCGCCATCTATTTTTAGTCCAATAACAATCAACGCAATAGGCTCACCGGCGTCAGTGCGTAATGTTTTACGTAACGGTATAAGAAGTTGTCCGTCTATTCGATATGTTCGCCCAAGTACCACACGGTCACTATTTAAAGCGTTAATAAATCCATCGCGTGTTTCATCATAGTCTAATAAATTAAAGAGAGGGTCTAGCTTAATGCGCGGTCTCACTAATTTAGGTTGACCATTTAGATTTGAAATGCCAAGCATCGCTATATCTGGGTTTGACTCTATAAGGTGATCGAACTCTTCTGTAATCCTGTCGCTATCAATGAGCTCTTGGCCATCAACAATAGACTGTTCAAGAAACGATAAAACTAATTCTTGGGTGCTAAGTAATGAGTCAACGCTGCTGGCAAAACGATTAACCGTCGAAATTTGGCGTTCTTCATGAATTTTTTTTTCATTATCCCACTGACACCAAATAGCAGCGGAAAAAATAATAGATGTTACCCCTGCTATAAATAAAAACCCTAGAGGTAAGCGTTTGATTATTGCCATCACGGTTCCTTAAGAACACTTATACACATTGGAAATACTGACTTAAAACAGGTGCTAACCAATAAGAAAATAGTAGTGATTTAAATTCGTGCGGAATATAACACAACGCTCAGAATAACCCTCTATAAGTAGTGTGTTAGAAAATATAATTAATGATTAAGCATGAATAAATAATACCTTAAATGTTCCACTAACCAGACAAATGAAGCCCCACAGAGTGGGGTTCGCAGGCACAGTGCAATTAATAGCTTAAATGAACTGTACGCGCGTATGGCTTTAAGT
>TARA_R110000744_G_scaffold104534_4_pt1 | contig 14345 bp, 24 predicted proteins | sample TARA_R110000744 | Tara Oceans TARA_R110000744 (sample SAMEA4398083) | marine metagenome | biome: Polar Biome; feature: [DCM] deep chlorophyll maximum layer (ENVO:01000326); material: water (ENVO:00002006), including particulate matter (ENVO:01000060) such as... | depth 36 m | reverse complement strand
TTTTCTATTGCTTGTTTATTAAGCTTATCCCAAACTTTACCACCTCTAGCGTACTCAAACTCAGTATCAGCGTCCATTAATTCACCAGCTTTTGCCATATTATTATTTTTTAAGCATTATTTGCCATTATTCTTATCATAGCTTCTTGACCGAAAACTTCGTCCCAAGAAAGCATCTTTAAATGCTTACCATTATGATAAGCGTGTAGGTTAAGCTTTTTAATTGAATCATCTTCACCTGAAATAATAATATTTATTTCTTCATAAGGAATTTCATTCTTTTCGCTTAAATCATTAATCAAGTTTGCAATAAAAACAGGTATTTGATTTCTAATACCGAAAACATCTTGCCAAGCAGGATATAAAAAATCCAATGGTAAGTGTTCACCGTTTTTACTGTAGTTTTCTAAGCCAAAAAATTCTGGTTTACTTTTAAAGTATTTAACTAATAATTGAACATCCTTATTATTAGAATTGTTCTTACTAGCTAAATTTTTAATAGCTTTAGAAAAAATGTTTTTGGTTTTGGTTTTAATAATTTCCATGTTTTATGATTTTACTGTTTCACAATTACCACTAGATTCCTCTACTAGTCCAGAAGGAGTGGTTACCAATCTGTACTTAATATTAAAGCTTTCGTAAATAGATGCTTTTACCGATACGTTACCAGACACTTCTATAGACGTTGTAGGTAGATCAAAACCACCACCATCAAATACGTCTACCAAAGTTTCTAAAATACTTTGAGTAGCTGTATCTACTAAAGCTCCTTGTATAACTGTTTCATCAATATCTAAATTTAAAAATAATGTTACCGAAGAATTTTTGTCTATAGTAGTAGGTTGGTTGTCAAATATATTACCTATTTTTTGACCTTCTAAAAAAACATTTAAATTAACGTCTTTTATAGTTACAGGAATGTCAGAAGAATTCGATAATTCAAGTTCAAATGGAGTATCTAAACTATCTAAACTAAAACCATCTCCGTTAGCAGCGTCTATAGCTAGTGTTACTAACTCGCTAGCCCAATTTATATTAGAGTTACTAACACAAACGTTTTTTAGCAATTTGTATTGCCTAACGAAGTATCTAGCAAGAAGTAATCCACCTCCACCTACTAATATTGCTAAAATTATTTTAGTATTTTTTTTCATTTTTAAAAACTTAAATTTACACAATTTTATTTAAATATGTTCTTTCTTCTAGATTCTCCTGAAAACCCTGATTTATGGTGGAAATTATTATATCCACAACCAGAAGCGTTCATCTTAGACGATTTTAGTTCACCTCTAACAGGAACACATTCTCCGTTTCTACAAGTTTCACCAACTGCGCAATGAGTTCCGTCTTGACAATTTTTACCCATAGCTTTACCTTTACCTTTCACAGGTATTACTGCTATTCTATCATCTGAAGCTCTTCTTGATTTTTTATTTACTTGTTTACGCGCACTACCATTACTACCACCTGCTTGTCTTGCAGCAGCAGCAGCAGTAGTTTGGGCACTTGGTCTCTTTTTTCTTCTCTTTGAAGCTCCAACAACTACATTAGAAATCATACCACCTTGATTTGCGGTATCACCATATAGCCCAGTGCTAACTGGTATTCTCTGTATGCTATTTCCGCTTTGTTGTACTTCCATTAATGGATTTGAACTACCAGATAAAGTTCTACCAGTTGATTGGCTACCATATTCAAGACCACTTGATGCTCCACCAACTAAAGGAGAAACCACGCCACCTCGATATGATGGGGTTGGCATAGGTCTACTCACTCCCGCAGCATTTGAGTGATTATTTCTAGGATTAAAAGAATCATCATTAGATGAAGAGAAATATGATTTACTTTCATTTAATATACCAGCTGATTGATTATCAACGTTTACTCTTGAAAATCCTGATTGTTCTCCATTACTAGAGTTAGTGCTAGGAAATTTATTAAATGAACCAGAAAAACTCATATCAGATCCAGCTCCAACCATTGTTCTCATTTTATTTTCGTTTTGTGGGAATTTATTAGAATATTCACCACCTACGAAACTCATGTCAGATCCAGCTCCGATCATTGTTCTCATTTTATTTTCGTTTTGTGGGAATTTATTTGAGTATTCACCACCTACGAAATTTCTTTTATTTCTCATTTATCATTTTTTAAAATTCGTAATTCATTGCGTTTAGATCGTTGTAGTTTTTAAAACTATCAGAAGTTTTTCTAGGTATATCGAATTGTCTTTTATTATACTCAAAAACATGCTCTGGTAATATATTATGTTTCTTAGTGTCTACTATTGGCTGTTTTTTAAATTTAGGTAAATCTTTACCCATAAATCCAGAAAATTTATTTCTTGATCTTTTTATATTTTTAATTTTGGCACCACCTTGTCCACCGCAACATTTACCACTACCACAGTTACAAGCTGTACTTGCATGCCCGCTATCAGCACAAGATTTACAATTACATGAACATGGTTTACCTGTATCTTTCGCATTAAGAGGCGGAGAAGTAACATTAGTCGAAAAATTACCAATTGCATTTAATTGTTTATTATTACATTGACAGTTTCCACCTTTGTTTCTACCGCATGTACATGGCTTTTCCTTTTTTACAAAGTTAGATTTACCACTAAAATTTGAACCGCATCCGCATCCCATAATCTTATTTTTTATATTTTATACTAATTGACCGTTTTTATATCTAAGTACACCTACATTCATACCTGGTATACCACTATTTCCTTTACAATTCTTAGAAGTACCAGGTACTATATTATCATCACCTTGGTCAAAGTCACAATCAGTGTCCCAGGTCAAAACAGGATCAAAAGAGTATTGATCACTACCGATAGTCATTACAGTGTCACCAGTGCCGCCTGGACCACTTGTATTGTGGAATAAACTGCCGTTTGCGTTTTGCCATAAGTTCTGGTCTCCAATATCTGAATTAATCATTGATTGACTCTCCATATTAGAAACTTGACTGCCACCAAACTGCAAATCATCAGGAGTTATAGATTGATAAGGATCTATAGGCGTAACATAAGTTCTAGTTGAAGAATCGCCTCTGCCATCTCCTCTAGTTACAGAGTAGTTACCTGTAGGTCCACCAGCACTAGTTCCGCCCCACAAAGAAGAAGCATCACAGCCGCTACCATCAGGGCTACTACAAAGTGGGTAACAAGGGTCATTTGTTACGTAACCCATCCTTCCATCAGATTGTTTACATAACATAGTTCCATTTGAATTAGAGTATTTTTCCATTTTTTTATTTTATTTAGTTACAACGTCTGATCTTACGTAACCAGTTAAATTACAAGTAGTGTTAGTGTCTTGGGCTTCCCAAAAGTTAATTTTTTCTGGTGTTAATACATAATTTTCATACCAAGCACAACCAGTTGAAACTAGTGTTCCAATACCACCACATATATCGTCATTTAATAATAAAGGACCTAAGTCTACTTTATACCAAGTATTTCCAGCTATATAATTAATTTCGCAAACTCTTCCTATTGCACTAGGAGAATATACTTTTCCGTAAAAATCACCTGTAGTAAACATGTTATTAAACCAACCATTGTTTACTTCCATAGAAGTCCTGATATTACAATATTCTCCGTAAGGAAAAATAATATCACCTAAACCTATAGGGTTTGATCCTTCAGTGTTTTCAATTTCATTTTGCTGAGCCTCTGGACTCTGCTCGCTAGGGTCGGTTTTTTTATTTCCAGGGGTGTAACCCATATCTTCCTCTAAACCAGTGTTTAAAATGAAATAAAGAGCAACCCCAACTACTATCAATGAAGAACCTACTATTAATAATTTATTTTTTTTAGTCATTACGTAAAGTTTTAATTGTTTTTATCACATAAAAACTACCTGTAATAACTAAACCTACAGGCAAAATCCAAGGTAAATTTCTACCAAGCCAACCTACTGATTTAAATGCACCACTAGCTGTATCACTTATACCAACCAAAAAGTCACTAAATAGTCCTGTAGAATCCAATTTATTTTTCTTAGAAAAAGTTCTAAAGCTATCTTGTAAAGGACATTCATTATAAGGAGCATCCCAATAACCTTGTTTTTCCCAAGCACTTTTCCAAACTACTCTAGCTTCATTTTTACCGTATTCTTCTTTAAGTTTATCATACCATACCATCCAATCTGTGCATCCCCAGTGTTGATCTGGACCCCATTCATCGTAATCGGGTAAACTTTGCGCTGTAATATCTAATCCATAATCAGCCATATTATTTGATATATTCTTGGTTAAACAGTTTGTTTAGAGCTTGGTATCGTTCTTTATTTAAATCAGTAGGAGCATTAGTAAAAACGTCTAAATAAACATTATAAGCATCTATTCTAGGGTAACCTAAAGCCATGTAAATACTCAAAGAATGTCTATCAGCTTCTATCTCATCTTCCATTATATCATTTAGATAGTAGTGAGAGAATTCATGAAGCAATATAGCCATACGCATAGGTATGGTGTATTCTAAAAAATCTTTTTTACTTACTTCTATTAAACCTGTTACTTGACTTATTCTTGCTGGAGTAGGATCTACTTTACCATCAACTACTATAGCATCTAAATATAAAATACTAAATATATTATCGTCTGATGTATACTTAGTATTGTTAGCTGTTAAAGTAGAAGCATTGTAAGAAAATTCTTCAGCGAAGTTAACAAAGCTTTTAACCTCAGGATTATTAAAATATTTAGAATCCATATTAGTAGGTAGATCTAATATCTTAATATCATCTATTTCAACTTCGTCGTTTTTAGAAGTTACTTCTATTAAAGCGTTCTCAGGTGCTATAGGTAGTCTTACATAGTATTTTTTATTACCAGAAAGTTTTCCACTTCTGTTTGTAAATACTATATTATCGTCATCAGCATCTTCAACTAGTAATTGAAATTCACTACTACTATCAGAGAAAAGAGATAATTCTATAGTACAAGACTCGTTATATGTAGGATAATTAACTATCACTTACCTTTTTTTTCTTTAATATAAAATAAACCAAAGCTGAACCTAAGGCTAAACCTACTAAAGTAGGCATCCAAATAGGAGTACAACTATCACAATTTTTTGTTGTTTTATCTTCTTCTTGATTACCATTAGCGTTTACATAACCGTTATGAACACTCATAGTTCCTTTAATTTGCTCTCGCTTTAACCATTCTTTAAACGGTAAATTGCTTTTTGACTCTTTGTAAAGTTTGTTAGCGCTTATCATTTTACTTTATATTTGATATTATTAAACCTACTACTCCTCCTAGTATTGATGATAATAAAGGATTTACTCTTAAATAAAGCCCAGCTCCTAAACCTAAAACTGAGCTTACCATAATCAATCTATTATTATTAGAATTTAATTCTAGTAAATTACCAGAAAAATTACCGTAATAAGTTTTTTGAATTATGTCACTGAATTCTTTGTCTAAAATATAAGAATTTCCCTTACCTTTTTCCATTTTTTACTTTTTTAATAAAAAATATAAAGTTACTCCAAATAATATAACTCCACCTGAAATCATTCCAAGTTTACCAAAGTCATACTCTTTTTTAATGTCATCCATTATTTTTTGTTTTTATAGATTAAATAACCAACTCCGCCTATTGCTAAAACACCTAAAGTTACATACAACCAAGTGTAAGATTTTTCTTCTTCGTCTTTATCACAATCAATAGCTGCGTGACAACCTGATATTCCGTTTTTAGTACAAGAAACTAAACCGCCAGAACATCCAGCGTTATTATTATTATTAGACGAGTTTGTTGAACCTGAATCATTACCCATAATGTCATTATAAATAACATCAAGTCCAATAGATTCTACAACTCCCCATAAAGCATTACCTATAGCTGATAAAGAATTTAATAATCCGCTTCCTGAATTATACTCACACTCAGCTTGTTCACCATAATTACTAGCTGTTGAGTCATAGCAGAATTGGTTATCACTACCACCATCTGGTTCATAGTAACATTCGTCATAACAAGGATCTTCTGTATCATATGAATAATATTCACATTGACAACCATAACCACCACCACCATCACTATCATACTGACAACCTTGTGGAGCGTACTCTCCATAATTAGTAGCATTTATATCATTACATATAGACCTATTACTTCTACTACCGTTGATAATACAACCACCATCATCTTCTGTCGCTTCAGGATTGTAATTTTCGGCTGAAGCGTCTGTACAACCATATAATTTAATAGAAGGGTCATTAGCTGAGTTATCAGCAATACTTTCATTTAATATATTAAAAGTTTCAGAATATGAGCCTTCATATAAATATAAACACCTAAATAATAAAGCTGCATTCTCAGAAACGTCTAATTCTGAAGGATTTATTTCTTCTCCTAAAATCTCTTTATACACTAAAGCCAATTCAATAGGGTAATCACTCAATAATTTGCGAGTAACTCCATATAATTTGGAAATAGCATTTATTTCTTCTTCGCTTAAATACTCCATTTAAATAGTAGTATTAAGAGTTTTTTCTAAACAAAGTAGCAGTCAAAATAGCTATACCTAAGCCGAATAAAACGTCCATTTTGCTAATCAATGATGGGTTTATTTCTTTTTCAGTATTTTTATTCAACAAACTATTTTCTATGTTATTTAGTCTACTATTATTTGTATCTAAACTTAAAGTACCAGCAGCATTTAAAAACTCTGATTCTTTTTTACCTTTGTATGGTGTTGAAAACTCCAACAAAGACTCTATTAATTCTCTATCTGGATGAATGTCAGCTAGTTCATCTAAAGCTTCATGTTGATATTCTCTTACATATAACTTTAAACCTTCAACTAACTCTTCAATATTATTTGCTGTAGGAATATCATTCCTTTGTAAAACCATTTGGCAATCTTCAGGAACATTATAAGCCAAATATTCAAATAAACTAATATTAGATTCCATATTTTTTCTTTTTAAATTAAAAAAGGTGGCAGACATCCTGCCTACCACCTTAGTCTTATGCGTAAAATCTACTAAAAGTATCTCTTAGAAACGGCGTCCTCTGCTTCTTCTAGCTCCTGCCATTGGTAAAGCTGCCGGTGCTGGTGCTGCGTTCACAACTTGCACTTGGTCCTTCTTTACAATATCAGGTGAGCTGAATCCTTTAACTACGTTTCCGCCTGTAAGAGCTCTACCAGTTGCAACATTTTCTGCTGGGTAAAGATACGCTTTAAGCGTAGCACTTGCCAATATAGAAGAAATTGTTAAACTTGTAAAACCGTCAAACTTGTAGTTAAATGCGATCGCAATCTTATTAGTTTGTTGCTGATAAGGATCGATCGTAGGAACTATCGTTTTCTGGGATTCGTTACCGTTAATATCTTTTTGCTTAATTGTTACAGTTTCTAACACTTGAGAAGCATTAGCTGAAGACAAATAAGATAAACCAACTACGAACGGCTTGTTCATTGATTGGTATAAGAACTCTAGGTAAGTTAAACCAGCGATACCCATTGTGATTGTAATAGCAGCAACGTTACCTTGATTTGTAGCTTGAAGGTTAGTGTAAGCACCACCAACAACTACAGTACCAACGTCATCAGTAGTAGAGTTAGCAATGTTAAGGATATACGGCTGTGCAGTCGCTCCCCCTAAACCTGCAGAACTACCACCATTAGCGTTTAAGAACTCATCTCCAGAAAAGGAATTGAAATCTACATTCGCTGCGGCTCTTGCATCATTAAAATATTTTGACATTTTCATGTTTTATATATTTAATTTGGGATTATTATTCAGTTAATTAATCAGTGAAAAATAAAATTTTATCTATACAAATAGATTATCTTTTCATTCTTCGGCCTCTACGACCAGAAAACTCTACTGCAGGATTTAAGACTAGATTGTCTTTAGCCCATTGTGGTTCGCCTTCTCCAACGATCGCTTTGTAAGCGTACATTCCAACAACTACAGCTCCTGCAGTCATTAAAAAAGATGTTAATTTTGCGTTCATATCAATATGAATTAAAATTGTTAATATTCATTTAAAGTCTAGTCCAAACCAGACGATACAAATATAATTATATGTTATATACTATTATAGAACGATTTTGTTACAAAAAGCATTTAACATAGTTTATTTCAATTACACGTTGAATAAAGTAGTTACGGAATTGTTTTATATTAATTTAGACGATACAATGTCTTTATATATCTTTTTTGAAAAATCAATATCACTTGGGAAATGAACCCCTAAAGCTATTCTGGATAAATTAATTTTAGTCGCTATTGATTCAGACCATTCTTTTAATTCTGGCTTAATAGTTGTTATTAACCTTGCCCACACGTACCCCTGTAACGTATGACCTGACGGGTACGAAGGAGAATGTCCAGAAAAAGTAGTCATAGGGTACAAAGGCGCTTCAATAAGATTAGCGTATTGATAAGGTCTTGCTCTATTCCAGTACTCTTTTAATCTTATAATTAATGGAGCTATTTTGTCTAGATATTTAAGTATGTGATTAAATTCCTTTTCATTTATACCTTTTTCTAAACTTACTTTTTTTAAGTAAGATTTTAAATCAATATCCATTTGATAGTAAACATCACTTTCAATTAAATTTAACTCTATTTTATTTATTAGGAGATCTATTTCTAAAGCTGTTTTATATAGGTCAGGATATAAATATATATCATTTGTATATTTATCGTAAAATCTTTCTAAATCTTCATCCATTGATTTAGATTTTTCTTTCATTTTATAACTTATATTACCGTAAAATAAATCTTCTTCCATATTATTAGTTTTTATTATTACCGTAGTGTTGTACAAACAGCCTGTCCTTTACTTCTCTAATTACTTTCTTAGGTTCACCTATTATGTTACCCATGTCATCTCTACGATTTAATTTAGGCTTAACTAATCTGTTGTAGTTTAAAGATACAAATTCGTCAATAGATTCTTTCATCATTTGAGGTTTATAATCTCCTCTAATAACTTCGTCATCTAAATCTACATAAACGTAAAAGTATTTATTACCTTTAAAATACTCTTCATTAACCATTATTTCAGCTAACTTAAGGTAATTATACTTATCTTGAAATTTCTTTTGATGCCTATCTACCGAGTCTGAATTTTTATGAAATCTTATCCAATTTAAATTTTGCCAAATCTTAGGCGTTACCCTACCTATAGATTGGAAATGCATAATAATATCTAAATCAGCGTGTCTATTTGTACATATAGCGCCTACTAAATCATTTGGTAAATAATCAGAAACATATTTATTAATATCTTCTATTAGAAGTAATCCACCTCTAAAATGTTCTAAACAAGTAAATAAAACATCAGCTATTTCACGTAAGCCCATTTTACTACCGTCTAAATTATAAGGCCTTATTCTTCTAACTTCTACTTTTGGGTGTAAACTAAATAACGCAATATCGTTTATAGACATAGCTTTAACATATTCATATTCATCGTTAACATCAAGTATTAATACTCTCCTTGGTTTAACGCCGCCTCCACCTTTAACGTATTCAGCTAAAAGCTGCTCTGTAGTAAAAGACTTACCTATACCTTTTTTACCTACAGCTACTCCTAATTTCGGTTCTCTCATTTCTAATATTTTATTTATCCATACTTAACAAAGTCTTAAGATCTTTATATATAACATTCTTTATTTCTATATGATCTTTATTATCTTCATCTAAAGACAAGTAATCTTCAGTTAAAAATTTCATTTTATTACATATCTCAGTTTCCTTTTTAATATTTTTAGTTATGTAATTTAATGATTTTTTCCAAATATCTTCGAAATTTTCACTACATTCTTTTAACTCTATTTCGTAAGGACCGATAAATACATCGTTATAATGCCAAACCTTTTCTTTTAAAAGCTCTATTTGTGAATCTAACTTTTGAGCTAACTCAAATAATTCTACGTTGAATTTTGCTTTTTGATAACCTTTTGATTTCCTAGATTTCTCAAGTAGTTCTGTGTGATATTTTTTTAAAACTTCAACATAACTATTTTGTACGTTTAATGACTTTTTAAAATCTTCTTTTGGTTTGTAAAGTTTCATTTTTTTTATTTAAAGTTAATGTTGTATGTTCCCCAGCTAGTACTTCTATGCTGACATATGGATTTAGTATCTACGTAAATTGGTATATTCTTAGCGTATAAGTCTTGAGCAAACCAAGTATCTGGAAATTGATGCTGAGTTTCATCGCTTCTAAATTTTATCTGATCAAATATAGACGAACTAATTAGATTACAACCTAAGGCTCCACTGTAAACTTTAAGTAGCTTACCATCTATATATAAGCCTTGGCACTTTGAAATGCCGTAAGCCTTCATATAACCATCGTTCTTTGCTTCTATTAGTCTAACCATAGGTTCTCTATAAGCACCATTAAGTATGTTGTAAAGGCCACAAACAGATTGTTTTTTGTGTGACATTAATTCAACAATTATATTAGGGTTAGGAAATATATCTGTTTCTAAATGTAGCATGTAATCGTAACCGTTTTCTTTAGCGTAATCTAAACAAGCTTGATGACATTCTGCTATAACTTCTATTATCCCTCTACCTTTCTTTGGTATGTGCTTAACTTTAATGCCGAAACTTTCCATCAATTTAGAATTTTCTTCAGAGTCTGAGTTGTCAGCTAGAAACACGTCGATTCTATCTTTAGGGTAATTAAACTTTTTCACGTTTAAAAACCAATCTAAAAAACAGTAATTCTTTATATCAGATTGTGGGGCAGCTACCAATATTTTAGGAGCTTTTTGCATTATTCTTTATCTTTAGTGTAAATGTTATTATACTCTTTAACCTTTGAGTTTAATAAATTAACATTTGAATCTATCTTTATAGCTAACTCATAAACTTCTAAATTCAGTTTTGACTTTAGATAATCTTCATCTGTATTTTTTGATTTTTCTAAAAGGTTTTTATGATATTCTTTTAAAACTTGTACATAACCATTCAAAACGTTTAATTCGTTTTGTTTGTTTTTTTGAAGTGCGTTTAAATGTGTTTCTTCTTTTTTACTCATTTGTTTTTTTTAAACGTTATCTACATCTATTTGTTCTAAGTCAGCTTGATTAACTTGAAGATCTGAATTTACTTTTTCGGTAATTATTTTACCTAGTTCGTTTTCAACTTTAGATTCTAATATTTCTTCGTTATCCTCTAAAGGCATTACTTGTTCTTTGGTTTCACCTTCTTCTACTTCATCTGTTTCTTCAACATCAGGGTCAAATTCTGGTTCGTTAGGTTCAAAACTCGCGTTTCTTTGATTATTTATTTCTGTCATCTCCATGAAAGTATCTAATTGGAATTGAGCAGCTTTTCTCATTTGTAAAACAACACTACCTTTTTGAACTAAGTCCATACCGAACAGCATCATAAGCTGTTGTTCGTCTGTCATTCCCCAACCATTCTTGACAAAAACTCTTGTCATTATAGGTTTAACTTCTTCTTTAAACTCATCACTAACAACGAAAGCATCACCTACTTCACTGTTAAAATTGTCTACTATTTCTGGAATAGAAGCAGTGTTATACCTGTCTATTGGAACTTGAAGGCCTACATCTATTGTTCCTTCTTCTATTAGTTTGTTAAGTCTTTTCTCGGGTATTTTTGCTAAACTACCCATTCCTTTGCAACCTAAAGTGTAAAGATTTAAACTCATCTCAACTAAACCTTTAGCTGACTCTTCTTGAGCTGCGGAAGACATTTCATTTATCTCGGGTTGAGAAAAAGGATTTTCACTTTCACTAGTGTCGTCAGAGTTAGATTTTACTAAGTCATCTAAAGTAGGTCTTTCAAAATAAGGTTCATCTATCTCTCCTACTCCAGGGTTGTTCTCAACTCTAGGGGTTCTGTATTCTTTTTCAGTAACAGCTTCTCCAAGTGGGCTATATTTCCTACCTTCGTCTCTTAATTCCTGTAAAGCTGATTTACTTTCAAATTCTCTAGTAGACGGTTGTTCAAATTTCTCCTCTGGAATATCTTTATTTTCAACTAATCCTTCTGAAACAAAATCTTGTACAGCCTTTTCAGCTTTTAAGCTTTCTTCTACTGACGTGTCTACTTCTACTTTTCTAGGTCTACCTCTTTTAGCCATTACTGTAAATTATTTTTTTATATGATATTACTTTTTCCTCTAACGAGTTTAGAGTTTTAATGATGTTTTTCTCTTCTTTAATATTTGTACTATAGCTATTTATTTCTTTTATAAACCTATTAACTGAAGCTTTACTCTTATTAAGTAAGTCAGCTATTTCTTGTTGAGTTAAAGAAGCATGGTTGTAAAGTAAATAAGACGATAACAAATATATTTTTTTATAAGCGTAATTTTGCTTAGCTTTTTCAAGATCAGCCTTGTCTTTACCAAATTCTTTACAACATATATCTAAAATAAAATCAATTAAATCTTCTGATTTACAGTTATGATTATTTAAATTGTTTAAAGTCATTTGTAACCCTATTTTATCAATAGAGTTTTTTAAGGCTTCGATAATATTTAAAGTTTGTTTGCTATTCATTAATATAGTGTAAACTCTATTCTTCCTTTTGAATCTACTGTTCTAAACTTTTCTATATACATATGTGAAATGCACCTATCGTCAGTTAAAATATTAGATTGTTCTAACGCGTCACATAACCCTTTTATAACATTGTCGCAGTCAAAAACTTGTTTCAACGGTAAACCTTCTATAAGTTTTTTTTTAGAAGTACCTTTTGGGTATGGCACATAAAACTTAGCATATATACCATCGTAATCTTTTTTTGGTATATTTAAAGTTAATATGTAAGATATTAAACTCTTTTTATACTTAGTATAAGATGGTTTATTATATACACCAAATTTAGAGTAGTTTGGTCTGGGAGTTGGTTTTGGGTTTATTGGTATTAAATACATTCTAACACTCGAAAAAACCTATAGTTATCTTTTTATCGTTTGAATCGTCTTGAGTAAGGTCTTCGCTTGGTTCTTTTTCAACTTTATTTTCTAAAGTATCTATAGGCGTTTCTATAACTTCAGGCTTTATTTTAATTTCTTTTTCATCTTTAGATAAAGCATTTAAGTGTTTATTAAGTAAAGAATCTATTTCATTATCTTTAGCCATTAGATCTTTCTTCATATTATCAGAAGTCTCTTTGTCTTTAGCTTTTATAGCTTTTTGGTATGTTTCAAACATCTTATCTAGATCATCTACTTTTTTAGAAATATGTTCAGGTAAAGTGTTGTAAGTTAAAGTTGAGTTCTTTAAAGTTTCTTCGAATTTAGCCATTTTCTTTTGGTTTTAATTTTGATTCATCACAAATATAAGAAAAATCCGTGATATATTTTATTTATTTTAATTGTAGTATATTGTTTCTTTCACTATTAAAATCCATTCGCTTCTACCACTTAAATAACCATGAAGAGGTCGACCTTCTGCTTTTTCTAATTCAAAGCTATGTGAAATAGGAGCCTCTATGGAAGTGCGCCATAAATCTTTAGCCCATTTATAAATATCTGTCTCTCCCAATTCTTCATCTACTGAAAGATAACACTCATCAATACTGGTTCCTGAAGTAGCGTAAGGACCTGACCTATCTCTTTTTACCCGTTGAACACTTAAAATATTAATATCCTCACTTGTATTGCCTAGTTTTTCGTCATCTTCAGTTGGGAAAATATAAGTTCTATTTCTAAGATATTCAATAATATTTTCATCGTATTGCCAGTCATAATCATCATAATAATCTACTTTATCTGTTAAATCAAATTTTTCCTTGCCAGTAACCATTTCTATTACTTGTCTTACTCCATCTATTGTAATCCAACCATATCCATCATTAATCTCGCTAAGAACTTTACCTAACTCCGCATCAGTTATTTTATCTTTATTAGAAGCTGATATTATATAACCACCAGTTGCATAAGTATCTTTAAGCCATTGTTTAACTTCTTCATAGTAAGGCTCTCCTCTATGTTGACCTATATGATGAGCCATTCCTCTATGCTCTTTACTATTACTCATATAAAAGTGAGTATTATCAATTTTTTCTAAAAACCAGTTTTGTCCATCAATGTGTAATACATGCTTAGCTTTTAAATCTCCACCTTTAGCGTAATGCTCTGAATCTAACATAACCTCTCCGTTAGGCATCGTGTGAACACCTCCACCTTTTGCGTAATCATAGCTAGGTTGAAAGTTTAAGTCGGTGTCTGGCGTTTCGTTAAAATAACCAAAGTAATTACCCCCTTGAGCAAATATAGTTTTAAATTCTACTGAATCTGAAATATCTGCTCCTTTAATAGATTTTGAAATTAACTTTTCAATCAAAGTTACATCAGATTTATTCCCT
>TARA_R110000744_G_scaffold2814_2_pt1 | contig 14381 bp, 24 predicted proteins | sample TARA_R110000744 | Tara Oceans TARA_R110000744 (sample SAMEA4398083) | marine metagenome | biome: Polar Biome; feature: [DCM] deep chlorophyll maximum layer (ENVO:01000326); material: water (ENVO:00002006), including particulate matter (ENVO:01000060) such as... | depth 36 m | reverse complement strand
TGAAGATTAAGTGGGTCTTAAACGAGAACAAGAGTTATACCCCTGACTTTATTTTACCTAATGGTATTATCATTGAGTCCAAAGGTAGGTTTGTAGCGGCTGACCGAAAGAAGCACTTGAAGGTAAAGGAGCAACACCCTAAGTTAGACATACGATTCGTCTTTAGTAACTCTCGTGGTAAGATTAACAAAGGTTCTAAGACAACATACGGTGAATGGTGCGATAAGCATGGGTTCATCTACTCAGATAAGAGGATACCCGACGAATGGTTGATTTGAATAGCATGTTGACGAACCTTTTAAAGCTAAGTAAAGAGGAGCTAGAGGAACTAAACTTTAGGGCTTCTGTGGAACTAATGGAGAGGGAGATCGTAGATGAAGATTGAACACCCAATCAGAAAAGCTGAGGTACATACCTTCCAGCGTACTGACAGTGGTAAGGGATCAGTATCTTGGCTTGCAAGGTTTTACCCGTATAGCACTTATCCTGTATTCTTTCAGGGTTCTTCAGAGGAAGACGTAATCCTGCAAGCAGAAACCTTGCGTACTGAGGCTATCACTAAGTTTGAGAGAGCTTATATCGTCCAACAAGAAGCTAAGATTAAGCGTAAGCAGACAGTACTTAAGAAGAAGGAGGCAGTAGAAGATGAGTAAAACAGTAGTAGTATTTAGTTGTGCGCACGTTGATCCTTCAGTGGACAATGAGCGGTTTAACTGGTTAGGTGAGTTCCTGTACGACCTAAAACCTGATTATGTCGTTGACCTTGGGGATGGCGCTGACATGCGGTCATTGAATACTTTTGACACTCGTTCCCCAGAAGCAATCGTTAGCCAGAACTATGAGGCTGACATCAATCAATACAACGATGCACAAGAGCGTATTCGTTGGAAGTTCCGACACCACAAACGTAAGCGTCCTAGTTACTTTGGATTTGAGGGAAATCATGAGCAACGTATTAAACGAGCAATTAAAACAGACCCAAGACTTGAGGGAAGCAAGTACGGGATTTCCTTCGGGCATCTTCAGACAAAACACTGGTTCGATGAATACCACGAATACGAACACGGCGCTCCAAGCATTGCTGATTACGATGGGGTCTCATACGCTCACTTCTTTAGTAGTGGCAACTTTGGGTCTGCTATGTCTGGTATGCACCATGCTAACGGGTTATTGGCTCATCGTCACCATAGCTCTACTTGCGGTCACAGTCATAAGCGTGACCTTAAGTTTAAAGATGCTTCGCACCCTAACGGTGTTATCGGACTTGTTGCTGGTTGCTATAAGGGTGCAGCAGAGGGATGGGCAGGACAAGCCAACAATGAGTGGTGGTCAGGGGTTGTAGTTAAGCGAGAGCTATCTAATGGTATGTATGAGCCGCAGTTCATTTCACTAAAGACCTTGGAGAATATGTATCGGAAAGCGTAGCAATTTCGAAAGAATACCTCGTGACTACTACCCAACACCACTAGCCGCTGTTGAGCCACTGATCCCGCACTTGCCTTACTCATTTGATTATGTAGAGCCTTGTGCGGGTGATGCTCGACTGATACAACACTTAAACGAGCTAACAGATGGACACGGGGAGTGCTTATATGCTTGCGACATTGAACCTAGACATCCTGATGTATTTACCTTCGATGCTCTTACTCTGGATATTGGTGGACAAGGAGTAGTTGATTATTGCATAACTAACCCGCCTTGGGATAGAAAGGTACTACACCCGTTTATTGAGCATTGGATGCAGCAATGTCCTACTTGGTTGTTATTTGATGCAGACTGGATGCACACTAAGCAATCAACAGTACTTATGTCGTATTGCACTAAGGTAGTAAGTGTAGGTAGAGTTAAGTGGATTGAGGGCAGTAAAGGGGTTGGCAAAGATAATTGCGCATGGTATTGCTTTTATGCGGATGACGACATAACTAAAGAAGCTAAACCAACAGAGTTCTTCGGAAGGATGATATAATGCTTACTAGGGAAGATATTGAAGATATGGCAAAGATTACAATACCACAAACTAAGATGAGTCCAATGCAGTATAGCTTGTGGGTCGAGGCTAAGATTATGACTAAGGGTAATGACCGCTTAGTTGAGAATGTCCTTGGTCTCGTAGGAGAGGCTGGGGAGATTGCTGAGAAGGTTAAGAAGCAAATTCGAGATGGTAAACCAGTATCTGGGGAGGACGCTATTAAGGAGCTAGGGGATGTAATCTTTTATGTAGTTGCATTAGCTAATTACTTCGATAGCGACTTAGATGAAGTCCTACAGAGGAATGTAGATAAGCTTAATAGTCGTGAAGAGCGTGGGGTATTAGGTGGCAGTGGGGATAACAGATGAGCGACTATAATGTAACACGAACTGTATCAGGTTATAGTCCTAGAAATCTTCGTGTAGAGAAGGTTCATAAGATTAAAGCTGATCGTGAAGACGCTAACCTTGCTTGGGAAGTTTATCAGGCTGAACTGGAGAAACAGAAATGACTTGGTTCTGGAGATACGTAAATTATTTAGCTACATGGCGTAGTCATCGTAATGCAATTAAACAGTTAAACACCTTGAGTAACCGAGAGTTAAATGATATTGGTATTAGTAGGTCAGACATTGATCGCCTAGTCTGGCTTGATGAAGATAAAGATAAACGAGGAAGAGAAACTAAGTGAGTAAGCTACAAGAGGTAAAAGCTGAGCGAAAAGCTAATTACGATGCTGCGTACACTGCTGCTTGGGACGCTTACTGGGAAGATCATAACAAACAAAAGAAGGAAGACACATGAGCAATTACCTACCATCAGACTATCAAACATTCATTGCCACAAGTCGTTACGCACGATGGCAAGCGGATACAGGCAAGAGAGAGAATTGGGGAGAGACGGTATCTCGCTACATGGATAACATAGTACGTCCTGTTACTGGCAATGATACCTTTATCAATCAGATTGAGCAAGCTATCTTGGGCTTAGAGGTAATGCCTAGTATGCGTTCCCTGATGACAGCAGGTCCAGCAGCAAGTCGTGATAACACTTCCATGTATAACTGTGCATACTTAGCTGTGAATAACATCAAAGCTTTTGACCAAGCTATGTTTATTCTGTTGTGTGGTACAGGTGTAGGGTTCTCTGTAGAGCGTCAGTACATTTCTAAGCTACCAGAAGTACCAGAGAAGCTCTTTAAGAGCGACACAACGATTGTAGTTAAGGATAGCAAAGAAGGTTGGGCTAAAGCACTACGTCAGCTAGTAGCCCTTCTGTATAGCGGTGAGGTTCCACAGTGGGATACATCTAAGGTACGACCAGCAGGCGCAAGACTTAAGACCTTTGGTGGTCGTGCATCAGGCCCCGCACCTTTAGTTGATCTCTTTAACTTTGCTATTGCTACCTTCAGTTCAGCTAAGGGTCGTAAGCTATCGTCTATTGAGTGCCATGATATAATGTGTAAGATTGGTGAAGTGGTTGTAGTTGGGGGTGTTCGTCGGTCAGCTATGATCTCCCTTAGCAATCTATCTGATGATCGTATGCGTCATGCTAAGAGTGGTGCATGGTTTGAGAATGAAAAGCAACGAGCACTAGCTAATAACTCTGTATCATACACAGAGAAGCCAGATGCAGTCTCTTTTCTACGTGAGTGGACAGCTCTTGTAGAGAGTGGATCAGGTGAACGAGGGGTCTTTAACCGAGAGGCATCTAAGAAGCAGGCAGCTAAGAACGGACGACGTGATGCTAACTTTGAGTTCGGCACTAACCCATGCAGCGAAATCATCTTGCGTCCAAGTCAATTCTGTAATCTAACCGAGTGTGTAGTACGATCAACAGACACAGTAGACGACTTAGTACGTAAGGTAAAGCTTGCAACCATCTTAGGGACAATACAGAGTACATACACGCACTTCCCGTACCTAACTAAAGATTGGACAGACAATACACAAGAGGAACGACTACTTGGTGTTAGCCTTACAGGCATCATGGATAATACTCTCCTAACTCTTAAGAACGCTGGTCTAGATAAGCTACTACAACACCTAAAAGAAGTAGCAGTTGAGACTAACAAAGAGTGGGCTGAACGTCTTGACATCCCAGTTGCAACAGCTATTACTTGTGTTAAGCCATCTGGTACTGTCAGTCAGTTGGTTGATAGTGCTAGTGGTATTCATGCTCGTCACTCACCGTATTACATTCGTACAGTACGAGGTGATATTAAAGACCCACTAACGCAGTTCATGAAAGATAAAGGAGTTCCTAACGAGCCTTGTGTGATGAAGCCTGATACTACAGTAGTCTTTAGCTTCCCACAGAAGGCACCTGATAACGCTGTATGCACCTCTGACATGACTGCCATTGAGCAGCTAGAGATGTGGCTGATGTACCAGCGAAATTGGTGTGAGCATAAGCCCTCCGTGACAATCAACGTCAAGGCGGACGAATGGTTTGAAGTAGGTGCTTTTGTTTACGAGCATTTTGATGAGATGTCTGGTGTGTCATTCCTACCGTTCGTTGACCCCAAGTACCAACAGATGCCTTATCAAGAGTGCGGACGTAGTGAGTATCAAGCGTTGTTGTCGTTCATGCCAAAGAACATTAACTGGTCAGAGCTTTCTGATTATGAGCAAGAAGATAATACATCAGGTAGTCAAACAATGGCTTGCAGTGGTGACAGTTGTGAGATAGTTGACCTAGTGTAACCTACGCACCTGAGCATGTGTTAAAAAAGCTCAATAATTCTAACATGAGGAACCCATATGTACACTATTGTTACCCGTGACAACTGCAAATACTGTGATAAGTCTAAGGAACTACTTAAGATTAACAACATCCCTTATGTAACCTACAACATAGAGGAAGTATCAAGTAAGTGGGTACTCTCTCTAATGAAAGAAGCTAGTCTATTGACTGTACCTCAAGTCTTCGCTAGTGATGGTGGTCTAATCGGAGGCTATCGTGAGCTAGAGTCTCTACTGGAATCTATTAGCAGCAAGGAATACTAAGTTGACCCAACAAGCCCCGAAGAAGACCCTAAGAAAGACTACTTATAAGGGTGCGGCTAAGAAGTCTAGTATCCCTTTAGTGCCTCGTAACGACAACCAAGAGCTATACGTTAAGGCTCTTAAGTCTAGCAACCAAGTGATTGTGTTTGGACCTGCTGGCACTGGTAAGACTTACATCGCGGCTACCTACGCAGCTAATCAGTACATCACTAAGTCTATTGATAAGATCGTCATCACAAGACCTCACGTAGCTGTAGGACGAGAGATAGGCTACCTCAAGGGGTCACTAGAGGACAAGACGCTACCTTGGGCATTACCTGTGCTAGACGTACTAGAGGGGCATCTAAGTAAGGGTGCAGTGGAAATAGCTGTTAAGAACAACAACATTGAAGTTGCCCCTATGGCATTAATGAGGGGTCGTTCCTTTGATAATGCTTTTATTCTGGTTGACGAAGCACAGAATATTACTGTAGATGAAATCAAGATGCTACTTACTCGTGTTGGGGAAGGTAGTACAATCGTTCTTAATGGGGATTTACAGCAGTCAGACATTAAGGAGACAAGTGGTCTTGCAAAGATTACTCATCTAGCGAAGAAGCATAACCTAGACTTACCAGTGATTGAGTTCGGGTTAGATGATGTAGTCAGAAGTGCTACTTGTAAGATGTGGATTGAAGTATTTATGAAAGAGAACTTGTGATGACTAAATGGCATTTAGAGGAGAGTATTAACTTGAAGCTACATGAATACGACCCCGTAAGTAAACCTAAGCACTACGGCACTGGAGACATTGAGTGCATTACGTACATACAGGACTTCCTGACAGAAGAGGAGTACATTGGATACCTCCGAGGGAATATAGCCAAGTACCTACACCGTTGGCGCTATAAGAATGGTATTGAAGACCTAAAGAAGTCTGAGTGGTACGGCGCACGACTAATTAAGTTGATGGAGGGAGTCGGTTGAACTTTATTATTATCACCATAATTGTACTGAAAGTCATTATGTTAGTAATGCTTGGGATTGCTGTAGTCCTACTACGGTATCCACGTCAAGTTGACAAGCTAGTTGATGCCTACTGTGATTTATTAACAAAGGATACCAAATGAACCTCTTCGAAGGAATACTGCTAACTAACCTAGCGATCTCATTATGGTTGATCTACAAGTTAACTAAGATCGACACTGACGTAGACATCTTATATCAGGGTGTCGCTGGAATACTAGAAGACCAAGGCAAGACTTAGAATCAGAAAAGCCCAAGGCGTCCTTAAAGGGATACCTTGGGCTTCTTTGTGTTTAACGTGTGAGAGAGTTACTTAGAGAGGCCCTTAGACTTCTCAAAGGTCCGTAGTGAGCCTAGACCTAGTAAACCACCTAAGACTGTCATAAGGCTTGTCATATCGAATACTGGTAGCTCTGGCATAGGCGCACCAAAGGCTACAATACAGAACAACAATAATGGTTGTACTACGAAGTGATAAGCAAAAGCTACACCGCATGTCCAACCTACGAATGGTCTCCATGACGACTGAAAGAGATTACCCTTGGCTTCCTGTACGTTAACTGCAATCTGAGCTAAAGAAATAGCATGTGCTTGCTTCTCAGCTAGTGTCCCTATTTCGTGAGCTAACTTAGCTTTCTCATCAGCATCTGGAATGAACTTATCCAGTATATCTGAGATTGGTCCTATTAGTTTACCTAACATATTAGTATTCCCTTCTAGTCATATTATCTACAGCATCTCTAATTGCCTTGATATTTTCATCAATACGAGCCATTGATACAGCTTGTGTCTGTACTGTGCGCTCCATGACCTTAACTTCTGTTTGAACCCTAATAATGTCTCTAGTGTTAGAATCTACAGTAGAGTTAAGCTGGCTAATAAACCACACTAAAGCTACGGTCTGTACAGCTATAGTAAAGACTAGGGTTAACGGCACACTCTTGTTTAAATGCCAAGGTTCTTCAGACATTTATGTCACCCTTTGTTTTAACGGTCATTCTTTAGTTCCTTACACTTGATTGGCTAATGCAGCTAGTACAGCCGCTCCGTAGATCATACCTGACGAGATAGCGATAAATAAGAACACTCCAAATAACAGGTATACAGCCAAAAGGAGTTTATCTCGTTTCTTTATCTTTACCTCCAGAGCTTCTTTGTGGCGTACTCTTGCAGAAGCCTGCTCTCTTAACACGATTGCCCACATATTAGGAGGTCCATACAAGAGGCATAGAGACCTAAGCTCATTGTGAGCATCCCTCAAAGCTATCTTTGCTTGAGCTATTGCAAAGCCCTCTTGGTCGCTGGATGACATACGACCTAGTGGACCTTTATGTTTACCTGATTCTGCAAGACGTACCTCAGATTCTAATTCAGCTAACTTTCCGAACTCTGGTAGAATTGAGTGTATGTCTTTACCTGCCGAAATAGCAGAGGAAATTGTACTTGATATTGTGGAGATTGCTCCAGCTAACGCCAATACTTCAATCACGACAACCCCCTATTTTGGATAAGACTTTCTGTTAAGCTCGAAGTGAGGACCATCGTAAAAGCTCTTCCAGTCACCGCCCCATACGATAGATATTTCTAGCTCTTCTGCTGCTGCCTTCATAGCTTCTGATACTACCTCAAAGCGTTCGAGGTCATTCCAATCAACAGGCCAAGGAACCATATCAACAGCATGTCCTGTGATGTGTCGTGAGTTCATTGTAGTTGACTTACCAGCTTTAAGGAGTGCTCGCTGACGATTTACGTTACGAATACCCTCAATTACTGTAAAGTCTTGCTCAGTGATCTCAATAGCTCGTTTAACAACAGCGACCATATCAGGGTGTACTCCTGAGAGGCTCTGTAGGCTTCGTGTTCCTAGTTTATATGTCATGTGTTATCCTTAAGGTTTAGTTGGCCAATCAACTGTGTTAGGGAAGTTAGGCTGCTGTGGGACGTCCAAGAGGTTAATACGGTAAGTAGCCCACTCAGACTTCTTTTCTTCTGTGAGTTCATCCCAACGTAAGGAGTTACCCGCAACAACATCAACACTAATAAGACGTTCGTCTCGATCATCACGTACCCCTGCTGCGAGTTCTGCGTCTAACTCTGCTTGCGTGGGGGCAACGTAGGGTGTAAAGTCTGAGCCGATCAAGGCCAAAACCCCTGCATTGTCAATAGTTGTGTCAGCATCAGTAGGGTCTAATGCATAAGGAATCCATCCGTACTTCGGGTGGTCAATTTCTACGTCTAAGCGCAGGTTATCGTGTTGTAGAGATACCGCATTGCGGACTTTTGTAATTGAGATTGCCATTTAAGAAATCCTTAACCATATGCTTGATTGTTTGTCGCCTTGGTTCAACGCGGACCCGTTGTAGAAGCCTGTAGCCCCCATGAGCTGCCAAGTCCCCGCTGGTGCCACGTTTGCGTAACCACTTCCACCGTAGGCAAAGAAGTTAGCATACCTCAAACTTGAACCTGCCAAAGTAGCCCCCTGCAACCTAGATGCACCAGTGGTTGGATACAGCGCCGCATAAGTACCAACATCCCCCGCAGTTGTGGAGGTAGTGGGGACTAAAGCATCAATAGCAGCCTTAACATTAGCTGGCGACACAAGGCTCTGTACAATACCTGTACCACCTTCCCAAGTAGTTGTGAGTTGGTCTCCAAGTAGCCCTGTTTGATTACCAGAGGTGTCAACTAACTTAGTGTCGTCAAATAGACTGAAGGCTCCACTTCCCTGATCAAAATAACCAATGCTTATCCAGTCTGAACCAACCTCCTCTTTAAGTTTCAGAGTGTGGGTACCCGTGTCGTACCAAAGCTGGTTGTTGAAAGAAGTTGGAGGTTCAGTAGAGCCGCTGTTAGTGCTAGATATTGCCTCTAGTGCAAAGTTTAAATCATCCCGAAGTTGCGAGGAAAGCTGATTTACTATGTTGTAACCGTGTTGTGCCATTTAGTTATACTCCACATATGCTGTTAGGGCGCTGACGCTTGGCGTAATGCCGCTTGAGTTTGATTTTAAGATTACCTTGAATCTAAAGTATCTTCCGTAATAGTAACCAACTCTGAACTTCTGATAGTCTCCAAAACTACCACCGTCAAGTTTTGTTGCTATATAAAATTCAACATTAGTATCACTGAAGTTAGCAGCGCCAGTTAAGTCATCGAACAGACCAGTGAGGCTGTCAAAGTTTCCTGATAAGTCATCAAATAGCCCAGAAGAGAGGTCACGCCTAATTGAAGTACAATCTATTCTAGCAAGCACCCTCTTGTCGGATGTAGTATCAATATCAGAAGAGAACACGTAGGAACCATTTGAGTAAGGAAAGGCAACGCTAGCTAGCTCTAAGCTGTTGCCGACTACGGTTGTATTATCCCTTGTCCCAGAGAAACCACTTTCTTCAGTTAGGGTAAGACTGTTTGTAAAACCTTCAATCTGATCTGGTAAGACAACAACTTGAGTTGCGTTTACACTCTCTTTCTCTAGTTTGGTATGTGCTTTTACAAGGTATGTCCCTGCTCTAGCTGGCAGGGTAACCGAAGTAGATGGTCTACCGATCTTTAAAACAGATGTAGTAGAGTTAGCCCAAGTAGCCCCTGAAGTAACGGGGGAATGTCGTATACTATAGTGAGATAAGTCGATTGTTGTTACAGGCTCCCACTCTAAGGTGACATCACCGCTTGAAACATCTACGCTTAAAGAAGTTACATCTTCAGGGGTGGGTAAGTTTGGGGTCAGAGTAAAGTTAAGGTAGTATTCCCACTCCCCTATGATCCCAAAGGTGTTATACGCTCTCGCCCTGACATCGTAGATACCTGTTGGGGCATCTTTGTAGATAAACGTACCCAGAGTACCTTGTCCAAGGCTAGCGTACTCAGTCTCTGGGGATAAGTGCACCGTTAAGTAATTAAAGTAGGTAGAGGGTTTACTAAGTATATACGGTTGAAAGACCTCATTAATGTAGTCTAAGATGCCTTGGTCTGTTTGATTACCATCAAGATAATTTGAATACTGAAGGGCGTCTTGTGACGTAACAAGCCCATCATCATTAAGGTCTCCTAAAGGTCTCCCATTAATAACAGTATCTTTAAATAAGTTTTTCTCTGGTTGTATACTAACAGAGGCTCTAAGCAAGGCTTCTGGTAAAAGCTCTTGTTTAATGTTTTGTGAGGAAGACTTGTACTTAACCTCCACATCAACGTAGCCAATACGTTCAGAAGCAGCACTTGTGATACTGATTCTGAGGTTGTTGCTTACCTTTTCCACAAAGGATTGCGTAACAACTTCAAGAGCAATGCCTACAGAAGGGACTTCAAAAGGTGACAGCAGAGTAGTGTTATCTCTTTCGTATACGACACCATCAGATACTTCATCATAAACAGATTCAGCAGTCTCTCTTAGGGTCATCTGTGTCTGTAAGTCAAGGCCATCAGTTAGACCAAAGTTCCAAGACACTACTTCAAACTCTTTATTAGTCCAACCAAAGCGACTGTTAGTAAACCTGATGTTGTCGCCAACTTGAACCTGAAGTGTCTTTAGGCCAAAGGATGCATTAACTGTAAGCTGCTGTCTGTTACGCTCCAGAGAAATAAGAGCGATACGACGAGCCTCAACAGAGTTATCAGTAAACGCTAAGTCAATATCAGCAACTGACTCTTGGTTGTTATCAGCAGTTAGGTAATCAGCGTCAGTTACTTGTGGGTAATCTGTAGTCTGCCAGTTAGACTCTGCTCCACGAAAGGTTCCCTTAACTGTATTAAAGTTATTCCTGCGAGAGTGTCTTGTAGATACACTAATAGTAGAGCGAAGGTCATCTTCATTAAGGTCTAATACAGGTGCAGTCCAATAAGCAGGCTTCATACGCCACTTACCCTGAGAGTACCACAGGCTACCATCCATAGAGGTCAACAAAGAGTTAATTAGATCATAAGGTGTAGTAGATAGAGTGAAAGCACCATTACAAGTGTACCTTGCAGTTTCTACAATCCCCGACTCACTTTGATTTGTAGGAAACCCTGTTGCTATAAATAAAGTACCTACGTTATTGTCAGGCGCTCCGTACAGTGTGAAATTAGTATTACCTACAGTTTTAATCTTGTACTCACCTCCCACATACATTTTGAAAACGGGGCTTCCTACAAGCTGGTCGCATACATTAGCAGAAGAGGTAACTAAGGTATCGTCTATGTTAGTAGGCTCTTCCGACAGTCCATATCCAGACACTAGGTAATCTCTCATGCACAACGCAGGGTTATCTGACCACGCTGTTGTTGAAGTACGAGGGTCATACACCTTCTTACCGCTAATAACAGCAGTAAACTCAGGGATACCATTAGGGAATACATCCGCATCAAACGCCATACGGACATACATATAAGCAATACCGTTTAGGGTATGCTGAGTAGTCCAGTGAACAGACTCACTTACAAGAGATGCGTCTGCTGTTTGATCAGTAGCACCGAGGTGCAGCTTAAACCTTAGCTTACCACTGTACTTAGCTGGGGAGGTTACATTACCACCACTGTCCGTAGTAACTAACTCATCATTAACGTATAACTCATCAAAAGACTCAATCTCATGCCCAGCGACAGCAAGAATACGATGCAGGTGCTTGTTGTTTACACCAGTAGCTTCGTCGTATATACGAGCACCAGCAACACGCATCTTACCATAGATAACCTGATGATCTAATGCAGTGCCGATAGCTGTGGTTTGGTAGCCTCGGTTAGACTGAGCAGTAGATGGCTTAGGTGTTAATGCTCTAAGTGCAGCCCCAAGGACTACGTTAGCTATGATGCTGTAGGCAACAGCAGTCCAGCCAATAGCTCCAGCAAAGGCGAACGCCCCGATGCTGCCAGCCCCGATAATAGCTATAGTAGTGGCGACGATCATGTTATAATACCTTCTCGTATTTAGTCTCTACCTCGTTATATCCCATACGAGTAAGAAAGTTTCCAATAGGGTTCTTGTTAGAGGAAGAAGCTAAGACCCTATAGACGCCATCTTCTTTCATGCAAGTCTCTACATACTTAAATAATCGCTTACCTACAGTAGACTTTCGGTAGTCCTTATGTACATACACAGCATCGTAAACCCCCATGAGGTCTCCTTTTGCTGTTAGAGGCATCATCACTATTACTACAAAATACCCAATAAGAATACCTTCTTTTCTAGCGGTAAAGAACTTTAGTCGGCCTAAGTCTTCTAACTCAAAGTACCCATCCCAGTTAATATTAAGTGGCTCTGTGGGGTGTCCAGATTCTTCCCACTCTAGTCCAGCTAGGGGTGTTATCTCTAACTCAGCATGACTTAGGAACTCTTGTTGATACTTAATCACTGAGATTTCCTCCCCCAAGGGACTTGTCTATCTTGTAAGTCTTCAATGAAGTCTAAGCCTAAGTCATTAGGGTATACTGACTTCTGGTATCCAGAGGTATACCTAGCAACCCTAGCTCGTTCTAGATCAATAAGTTTATTCTCTACGCTCATCTCAATGGTAGATGTGTCGCTACCCTCTTCTATGTTCATTTGATCCATGTAACCAGAGAACAGATTGTTAAATACAGAGGTAGTCTCATTACCCTGTAGGTCTATCTTAGAGCCATCTTGTAGTAGTATATAACTTCCAGACTCAGTTAGGATAGAGCCAGAAGGGCCACCAGTAGAAAAAGTACCAAAGTAGATGTTGCACACACGCCCCTGATAAGGCTGCGTAAGGGCTAGACTAAGAAGTTCTGACGGGATACCGCTCAGAGATATTTTAGCCCCCTTAACGGACATATCTTGGGTCTCTTCTATGGAAGAGATGTTGAGCAATGTACCAGAACCAATCCAACTCTCCTCGCCCAGTACCAGAGTACCTACCCCAGTCCACATACGAATTATGTTACTCTCAAACATCATCTCAACTGCAAAGAAAGGTTCTACGACAGCCTCATTGATACTTGATACTGTGTCCGCTGATAAATCTCTGCTCATTACTGTTGCTCCTATGCGTTGGCGTGTATGTAGATACGGTCTGAGTTAATATCACAGCTAATTAAATTAGTGCCATCATAAGTCATCCCAAAAGGTACTGAACTTGGAGATGAAAAACTAGATAATATAGTAGAGGATATACCATCGTGTACATATATAAGATCAGTGCCATGATCACAGCTAATCAAATTAGTGCCATCATAAGCTATACCACTAGGGTTTTGTGAAGGTGCTGCAAAACTAGATAATATAGTGGATGATATACCATCGTGTACATATATAAGATCAAGGTTATTATCACAGCTAATTAGATTTGTACCGTCGTAGGCCAAACCACTAGGGTTTAGTGAGGGTGCTGCAAAACTAGATAATATAGTGGATGATACGCCGTCATGTACATATATAAGATCAGTGACAGAATCACAGCTAATTAAATTAGTACCATCAAATGTTAGACCACTTGGATTACCGCTTGGAGATGAAAAGTTAGATAGTATGGTAGAGGATACACCACTATGTATGTAGATACGGTCAAAGCCAATATCACAACTAATTAAATTGTTGCCGTTATAAGCTAAACCACTGGGGACTGATTCGGGCGCTTCAAAGCTAGACAAGATTGTCCCACTTGGCGGTGAATAAGGGGAAGAAGAAGAACCCCCGCTACTGAGTATAATGTTTCCTGCTAATGTTATCATGTCATACTACCAGCAGAAATTCCATAAAATACCCCACCTACTTTCCAGATAGTTATTACAGAATACCCAGTTGTTGCTAAGGTAGGAGCAGAGCCACCAGACCATTTCATTGTTGGGAAGCTAGAGATAACAGAGCCAGTTCCATCATCAACCATAATCAAAATGCTTTCACCATCGTTCCAACCTGACGCAAATGTTGGGGTTGAGTTACCTGAGAGTGTCCAAGTCTGTATAGTTCCGTTGGTGGGGTCTAAGTCAGGGGTTGTGCCTGTGATTGCTAGTACAGTCTCCCTAACGCCTTTTACTTGCAAGTCCCCAGACAGAGTTCCACCAGTATTCATAATAGCACCAGCAGAAGTCACACCAGCGGTATTCACAATACCAGTGATTAGTTCAGACCTAGTAATAGACTTAGTTTCATTAGAAGATATATCAACCACTACAAACTCATCATTGTCCGCTAAACTAACGCCTGTAGCTGCTGTCAGGTCAGTTATCTTTGTATCAGCCATGTGTTATACTCCCTTAAGTAATTGCTTCTACAGCATCAAAAGAGATACCATAAGATGATGCGTTATTTATTGACCAAGAGGTAACACCACTAGACAACCTAAATACACCTTTAGCTTCATTAAAGACGACTGTCCCACTAGTGTAAGTTGATCTTAGAGAAGGCCAAATCTCTAAGTCACCATCACCTGTTTGATCTAGTAGTACCTGATGAAGTTTAGCGGT
>TARA_R110000744_G_scaffold141484_1_pt1 | contig 14385 bp, 16 predicted proteins | sample TARA_R110000744 | Tara Oceans TARA_R110000744 (sample SAMEA4398083) | marine metagenome | biome: Polar Biome; feature: [DCM] deep chlorophyll maximum layer (ENVO:01000326); material: water (ENVO:00002006), including particulate matter (ENVO:01000060) such as... | depth 36 m | reverse complement strand
ATTATTCATTATTCATTATTCATTATTCATTATTCATTATTCATTTAAGATTATTTATAAATTAATAGCTTGATGACTAGTATAGCTACCGATAACTGAAAAATTAATCAAAGTAATTCTATTGAGCTGTACATCTACTTCAATATTTTTTTGTTGTCCATTGACCTGCACTTGCAATATTTGCTTACCTACCGGTACATTCATACGCACTATATCAACCTGATCAGGTAACGTAGACCAACTGCGAGTATCTGCTTTTTCAGAAGCAATATTATAAATACTGGCTAAAATATTACCGACATCACCAGCTTCTCGGCTAAGTTTTTGTCGCACTTGTTCTTTAGCAACAACTCGCACTACTTGTCTGGTGAGTAATGACGGTAGTTGATCCTTTAAATCTTTCGCCGCTAGCGATTGAATACGCACAATTTCATTCGATTGATAAGTTTCACTCGCACTGTTAAAGATAAGCTTACTGTGCGGTGGTAAAGCGCCGTCATAGACAGGTAAAGAAAAACTGAAAAATTTAAACCCGCTATTGCTTCGACCTACTGGCAGATTTAAGCCAATATCTTGCTTACTGTTAACAATACCTCTCTCGACAAGCACAACCACTTGGCCTTGGCCTTTAGATTCTCGTGCTTGATATTTACCAAAGCGTTGTTGAAAACTGACTAAATCATCTTGCATACCTAACTTGCTTGCCAGCCGTAAAACATCTTGTTGCAAATAATGATTTTCTGGGTATATTTCGATCGCTCGCTTAAAATCGATGTAAGCATCATTTAATTCGCCACTGGCTTCATATAAAATACCTGAAAGATAAAAGGTAAAAGCATTTTGAAAGCCATTTTTCACTTTGCCAATGGCACTATCCATACTTGGGTAGCCACCTTGTAAACTATCGGTACTCATGCCCGAGTTATGTAGCTCGTTTTGTGCTTTATATATTTCATCCTTATAAGCTTTAAGTGCAGTCTCTTGAACTAAATTCGCACGACGTATCTCAACTAGCGCACCGGATAAGTCATTCTGAAATAGATAATTTAACGCTTGATAACTATGAAGCATGCTTTGTTCATAATAAGGTACTTCATAAGACGTCGCATTATCATTACTGACCACAGCACCTAATTTTTCGATACCTTTACTAATTTGAATTTTTGCTTTGTTACGTTGCTCTTCAATTTGAACATAGGCTTGAGCAAAGGTTTTTTGGCTGGTTGGCCAGTCAGCGGCTAAAAACTGTAAGCGCCCTCTTTCAAGCAAACTTAATACATAAGTATTGTTGCTTTGTTCACGTTCACCCAGCAGGTTTTGCGCTTTAATAAAGTCGCCTTGTCGCTGTGCCAGTTTCACCGGTTTCATTTGGCTATTGTAACCTTGAAAGAGGTCAGTAAGCTGAAAGGTTGCGCAACCAGACAAAACGAAGATCATTGCGATTACAACGACACGATTAGAAAAATACTTAAACATTAAGTTAATTTATTTCCATAAAATTTTTACTGCGCTTAATTATGTTTTTGTAAATAAATGAATGCAAAATTTTTCGCTTTTTAACTATAGATAAAAGTAAGCTTATTTAAGGTGAGTAGCAATACATACTTTTATGAAAAATGTAAGAAAACTATATTTGGAGGCGAACAATACAATCAATTAGATAAAATATTGTTGATGGAACAACATGTTGTTATTTATAAGTGTAGTAGCGTTTAGTGACATGGTACCAATAAACGCTATTACACTTATATAGTTCAGTACTTATAAGGGCTTAAATATTCTCCAGTGTTCATGCTATATCTATTTTTTAATCTGCTTTTATATACGCTAAGTTGCTGATATAAAACTGCGTTTAAACCAGTAATCCATGCTGACATAACGCCCGCCACCGATAAAGAACAGTGCCAACAGCATAATAAAATATGTCGCTGCGAATTCAATACCGTTATTTAAAATAGTAATGTTGCCGCTACTGGTAAGCCATTCGTAGTTACCATGCTCCTGCAAAATAGAAATAATTATTTCTTTTTTCTCAACCGACGCCTCTACTCGCTCATTAGCGAAGGGAGCATTGGCATCTGCAATCGCTTGCCAACCATATTGTCCATGAACTGAAGTCATAGCGATGAACATGGTAATCATCAAAGGAACAGCCATTAAACGCACGCCTAAGCCTAATAATAATGCAATGGCACCAATAACTTCAGCACCAACGGCTAAAATAGCCAGAATATACGGAAACGGTAATCCTAAACCCCAATCATCATTACCAAACCATTGCACTATATTGTCAAAACCGTCTATTTTAGTCGTGCCCGCCATCCAAAAAATAGGTACTAAATATAAACGTAAAAGTAACGGGGCAAGAAAATCCAACTTTCTCGTTGAATTTAATAGGCAGTAACCTTTATTTAATAGTGCTTTTACCATGTTTATTCCTATTTGCTTTAGTTGTTTATGGGGAACTATTTTATTTGACCCGATAAGTTACTGAGCAATTTCAAAATTTGTCGATAAAATACACATTAAGGCTGTTTAATAAGTAATTTAGCTATAAATAAAGCTTATCTCTTTAAAGCGAACAACATTATTATAACGTTTCAACTTCCGCTAATGCTTGAGTAAATTCAGCTAGTTCTAATTCAAAACAGGCTTCATTTTCCTGCCAGTCGAGGCCGATAATAACGCCATCTTCTAGTAAGTCTTCAACCCAAAACTCCATCCAATCTGCAATCTTAATAGCGGCGGGTTTATAGTCAGCCCATTCTTCAACACAATGGCTTATAGCAAGTGCCTCGGTTGACCAAAGCGGCATGACTTCCGTATTTTCAAAATTTACTGAATCTAGTACTACCCAGTCTTCGCTGTTTTTATCTTGTAACGCCCAAAGAGTTTGGGTGTCTTTGACTTGATTTAAAAATGACTTCAATGTTGTTTCAGTGCTCATTTGTTTTATTACCTTAAGAACGTTTTTTATATTATACCAATTGAATTAAATCAGAGGATATTAATTTGTTATTACTTGTAAGTGTTGCTCAGGAATTGCAGACATTAATGGTGATAAATTAGAACTTGAACTTGTGGACTGCAACCAAACATTAATATTTTCAGGCAAAATCAACACTGGCATACGATGATGATATTGTTCGCATAAGCTGTTTGGCTTGGTGGTTAATATCACCACTTGCGGTTGGGTGCTAACACCATAATAGCTTACCCCAGCCATGTATAATGGCTGTTCTTGTGCATGACTAAAATAATATTTTTGCTTTTTACTGCCCTCTTTTCGCCATTCATACCAACCACTACACGGTATTAAACACCGATGAGAGGCAAATGCTTGGGCAAACGTAGGCTTAATGGCAACAGTTTCACTTTGGGCATTAATCAGCAAACGTTTCGACCAAGACGGTTGAATTCCCCATTGCATATTAACTTGGGTGAGTTGCTCGTGTGACTGCACAATGGTAGACACTGATTCACTTGGACACAAATTGTCATTACTTTCGCTGTTAAAGTTAACACCTGTCGTTTCGCTTACAATTTTACATAACGGATAGTCAATAATACTAAGTCTGCCACACATGCTTTTATCCTGGTCTTTGCTACTTAAGCGATAGATGAATATTATCATCTAATAATCCCTTAATAGTAACTTCAAGTTTCAAAATTAAACCTAAACAAAGCTGCATAATGAAGTGGAGCAGGTATACCTATTAATTTAACCATCTGTTAAGCTGCAGTTAATCGTATATAAGTAACAGAATAATCATTGAAAATTGAGATTGTAAAGAGTATTTCAGATATTACTGAACATGACTGGCAGCGCTTAAACTGTGATCCTTCGGTATTTTCCAATTATCAATTTTTTCAGAGTTTGGAAAGCAGCGGCTCGGTTTCTAATGATCAAGGTTGGCAACCTCATCATTTACAATTACGTAATAACGATAGCAGTGAAATTAACGCGATATTACCCATGTACGTTAAATCACATTCATGGGGAGAATATGTTTTCGATTGGGCTTGGGCCGATGCGTACCAACAACATAATATTCCTTACTACCCTAAATTAGTCGCTACCACGCCATTTACGCCAGTAACTAGTCATAAACTTCTGTCCAAAAATGTTGCATTTACTGACGTTTTTGAAATATTAACTCACCATTGCCAACATCAACAGTTAAATAGTTGGCATTTATTATATTGCTCGCCAACAGAACATGAAGCTGAAGATGTTTATCAACGCAACACAGTTCAATTTCATTGGCTTAATTATAACTACCGAGATTTTGAAGATTTTCTTTCCCGCTTTACCGCAAGAAAAAGAAAAAATACTCGCAAAGAGCGACTTTCAATAACACAACAAAACATCGAAGTTAGGCGCATAATCGGCAAAGATATCAGTGAAGAAGAATTAAAATTTTTCTATTTAACTTATCAGCTAACGTATTTAAAGCGCGGTCATACACCACATTTATCGTTCGAATTTTTTCAATCCATAGTACAAAAACTACCCGAATATATTCTGCTTATCATTGCTAGCTGTAATGGTGAAGACGTCGCCTGTGCTTGGTACTTTTTTGACGACAAACATTTATATGGTCGCTTTTGGGGCTGCACAAAGTCGTACAATAATTTGCATTTTGAATTGTGCTACTACCAAGGTATAGAGTTTTGTATTGAAAATCAGTTGTGCTTATTTCATCCAGGTACGCAAGGCGAACATAAAATACAACGCGGGTTTGAACCTAAGCTTACCACCTCATATCATTGGATTAAACATGCAGGTTTTAGACCCGCGATTAAAGCCTTTTGTTTGCAAGAGCAACAACAAATGCGCACTTATCAAGCCCAGTGCCAGCAATTATTACCTTTTAATTCAAACGATGAAAACCGTTAACTACATTAGGCATAATATGAATAAGAATTTTAGCCTTCATTTAAGTAAACACTTGAGTAATAAATCATGAACAAACCATTTTCCCAAGCATGTGAAAATAATAAGTTACCTATTCTAGCCTTATTAGCCGAAGCTTTTAGCAACAGTAAAAGCGTTTTAGAAGTTGGCTCGGGCACGGGGCAACACGCGGTATTTTTTGCGCCACACATGACGTGGTTAAGTTGGCAAACCAGTGATATGCTTTTAAATCATCAAGGCATCAGCCAATGGTTGCAGGAATATCCTGCGGGGAACTTACTATATCCGATTGAGCTCGATCTTAACCACCCATGGCCAATTGAAAAAGTTGACGCCATTTACACCGCCAATACCTTACACATTGTTAGCTGGCCATTAGTACAAGCCTTTTTTAGTGGCGTATCACAACATTTAAACCAACAAGGAAAACTGTGTATTTATGGACCCTTTAATTATCAAGGTAAATACAGCAGTGAAAGTAATGCCGGTTTTGATATATGGCTTAAAGAGCGTGATAGCCAAAGTGCGATTCGCGATATTGAAGCCATAATAGCATTAGCTGAAAAGGCGGGGTTGATTCTAGAACACGATCACGCCATGCCTGCTAATAATCGTTTACTGGAATTTAGAAAGATAGATTAAGCCCTACCAATGGATATTATATTGACTAAAAATCTCGCTGTAGAAAAGCAAAATGCGCTAATAGTAAAACTAGCGCATTGTCATGTTTGATAACTATGCATAGTCAGGCATAGACAGACTTAAATCGATTGACTAAAAACGACTAATCCGGCACTTTTACTGAAATCTCAATCGACTTAGCATCACCCGCAAGCCACTTCTGTAGATATATGCTACCCACAGCCTCTGCTTTGCCGGGTTCAGGGATTTCTTTAAAACGGATGCTATTTTTGTTTTCTTTTTCAAAAACGAGTTTCACGTTAACTTCTGGCATTTATTTTTCCTATACTATTTTTCTATCTTTTCTGTATTAAACAAAGTCAGTGTTATGCAAGGTTTAAACGTGCAACCAACCACGCAGCAATGTCTCGAATTTCAGTTGGATGTACACTGTGCGCCATAGGATAAGTTTTCCATGTAACCGGATAACCTTTCTCATTAAGTAATTTATTAGCCATTTTACCGGCACTTAATTGCACTACATCGTCATTATCACCATGAAGTTGCAAAATATGAGTGTCGCTATTAGCCGCACTAAGTTGCTCCGGAAGTGCATCAGCATTAGGTAAGTAACACGACAACGCCATAATACCAGCAAGCTTTTCAGGGTATCGTAACCCCGTAAACATACCCACAACACCACCTTGGCTAAAGCCAGCTAAAATTATATTGCTAGCTGGAATGCCTGCTGAAATTTGCTCAGAAATTAATGCTCGCACTTTAACTTCAGATTCAAGCACACCATCCATATCAGCACGATTATGCAAATCCATACTTTTAATGTCATACCATGAACGCATAACATAACCTTGGTTAATCGTTACAGGTTGCTCAGGTGCATGAGGAAATATAAAACGTACGCTATGGTTTTTAGGTAAACCTAATTCTGGCACTATGGGTGAAAATCCTGCGCCAGAGTCTCCTAAGCCATGTAACCAAATAACACAGGCGGTGGCAGATGATGTAGGTTCGATAGTAATTCGTTCTAATGGGGCAGCAGACATGCTTCTCTCTTTATAATGGTTACAGTAAAAAATGCCGATATCATACCGCTTCTACTGATTAATTAAAATATACTCATGCAGGAGAAATTATATTCTTGTCTTGTGCTATTTCTAGCAGTGTATTTAAATCAACGATTTTGATTGATACTATGGTACAACAATAACGTAGCTTATCTTAAACGGATTAAAAACGGCATTAACCATGGATGAAGGAATGAAAACAAGCCAATGACATTCGCAAAAAAAAGCTTACTTACTGTTGCCATACTGCTAAGTACAATATTAATTGCCATCTTTTGGCTTTATCTTGCCCGCGTTGCTCTTGTAAAGGATATTAGTGAAGAACAGCTTGCGCTGTATCAAGCTAAAATAAGCTGTTTAGACTTTAACATTACCTTTGATTTGAAAATTGAAGTTAGTCGCTTATGCCTGCAAACCCCGCAAGCAGATATTAACATTGAAGCTATGACCATAACGTTAGATTTATCGGATAAGCAAAAAGTTAAGCGTATATATATTACAACTGCAATAGTAAAAGGAACAGCTGATCCATTCACAGAATTCAACACTAGCCCACAAGACAGTAAAGATGGAACGTTAGCACAGCAACTCGACCATTATTTAACGCAACTTTCACAAGTGAATTTACCTTTTAACATGAATGTTGCAGATGTACGCTATTCGCCTTTCTCACTTGAAAGTAGCAAAAAAATAACGGCTAACAATGCAACAAAAACAACGAGCTATTCTGGCCAATTTTCAGTAGTACAAAATACGGTAGCGTTTTCATTAAATGATCTCCAAGGTACTAGCTTTCTTACCGCTAACTTTTCTGCTAAAAAACCAACAGAGCATCAATTGTCAGCTGAGTTTTCTGGCCAGTTAAAACCTTTAAAGCGCTTTTTATTCACTCATAAACTCCCTCTATCGCCAGCAATACTAGAAATTTTAGAAACGCTTGCAGCCAGCGGCAATTTTCAAAGCGTAGTAAATTATCAAGCAGGTCAATTAACTTTAGCTAGCCAATTGAAAGATTTATTAATCGAAACGACTAAAAGTATTGAAGGCAGTGGTCCATTTACGCTGACTGGGGCGCTTAATCTGCACAGCCAAGTTAATCTCGCGCCAGATGAAAAATCAGCAGATAACCAAGCAATTAACAGTATTGATCTTGAGTTTCAAAAAGATAACATTTTACAGCTACAATTTAGTCATCAATATTTGATTGACTATTTAAGCCAGAACGCTATTTCTGCTGATATTATTAAGCTACTAACAGACAACCCAGTTGATCAATTAACATTCAGCCCAAAAGGCCAGTTAACTTATAACCTGAACAACCAGAAAATTTCTTTATCAGCCCTTAGCTTAAAGGCAAAAAGCGATCTGCTAGTGCATCAACTGGACTTAAATAATATCGCATTAGACCTGAGTCATTATCTAAGTTCCGATCTTACTATTGACGAAAATCATCTGCCTACGCTGATTAAAAGTACTATCACTGACAGCCGTAACACTGAAATTATTAATGCTGAAAGTACTCACCAAAACGAGAACAACGTCAGTACTACTCTGCTAGAATTAAAAACAGTGAAAGTAAATGCACAAAACATCCCCGAGCAGCTTGCTGAGTTAGACTTTCAGCTTGATAGCTCATTGAAATTATCAGCAATGAATAACTTTACTCACTACCCTATAGAAATAAAACTGCAAGGCTCCATTAGCCAAAACCACGAGAAAACAACCATAAGCTTTTTTGAAAACTCATCTTTGGCTAACAACTCTATCGCAATATTGTCAAAACAAAAAACAACTGATAAACAGCTATTATCGATTAAAAATTTTACTACGAGAATACAAGGTAATGTAGAAATACAAAGTCGTATGCAAGTTCAAAACAAGGCTCAAATAAAAGAAAAGCAAAGCATTAACTTAAATTTAAATCTTAATAGTCAGGCTCAAAAGTTACGTGCTGGCAAGGTTATTGAAATCAAAACATTGGCTATAAATACTGACGTTACGGGTAATTTAGATGATATTAAATTGAATGCCACTGCCACTGCCGATAATCTTCTGCTAGGAAACTTAGCGATATCAGGAGCAATAGATAAACCCCATTTCGCATTAACAGCTAATAGTTTGCAACTCACTGAACTGCTCTCGTTAAATATTAAATTACCCAAAAAAGTTGATTTAGTTGACGGTAAGCTAAGTTACAGTATAAAAGGCCAAGTCACTGATTTAAAAAATATTCAGAATACTCCCTTAGCATTATCCGTCGCTATAACATCACTGAGTGGAGAAATAGACGATATTTGGATACAAGAGTTAAATTGGCAGCAAAACTTTCAATTTTCAAATAATGAGTTTAGTACGTTGAATTATGCAACAGAAAACTCATCAGCAAACCTAACGGTGGCACTGATCGATACCCCTACGCCAATAACAAAATTTTCAATTAACACCCGTTGGCGTTATCAAAAAGACTTTACGTTTTCAGCAACAAAACTGAAAGGTAATATTTTAGGTGGCAGCTTTGCCATTCCAAAAATACAATGGCCGCTAGATCAAGATCATTCAGTTGACGTTCAGCTTACTCGTATAGACTTAGAGCAAGTGTTGGCGTTAGACAAGAAGCAAGGTATTGTGGTTACCGGTGATATATCAGGGCAGTTACCTATTCGATATGATGGTGAAAAATATACTATGGAAAAAGGCGAATTACATAATGTTAGTAACGGCCTAATTCAAGTGATAAATAACCCCGCGGTAGATAAGCTTAAAGCCAGTAACACACAACTAAAGTTAGCGTTTGATGCACTGCAAAACTTACACTATCATCAACTGTCCTCTGATGTTTCAATGGCAGACGACGGCTATATGTTATTGCAGACGGTAATCAAAGGCCGAAACCCAGACATCGACAATGATGTAAATCTTAACTTAAACTTAAGCTATGACTTATTAGGCTTGCTTGAATCAATGTCAATTACCGAGCAATTTGAAGAACGTATTATCAAAGGTTTACAAAAACATTAAGGAGTAAGTATGAATAAAATACTAACCACAGTGTTAGCTATTTTTATAATAAGTGGCTGTACACATAGGGTAGAAGTTAGCGCCAAAGAGCCCATCACGATTAATTTAAATTTAAAAATTGATCATGAAATCAAAGTAAAAGTCGACAGACAACTTGATGACATATTTAGTGACGATAGCGACGTATTTTAGGGAGTAATTATGAATAAACTTACAAAAAACATTACCAATAGCATAGTCAAAAACATAACCAAAAAATTTACTTTTGCGCTATTTGCTACCACTATGGCATTTTCCGCATGGGCTATTTCGCTTGACGATGCGAAACAACAAGGCTTAATTGGTGAAATGCAAAATGGTTACTTAGGTGTTGTGGTAGATAGTCCTGAAGCGCAAAGTTTGGTAGAGAGTGTTAACGAAAAGCGTAAAAACATTTATCTTAACTTAGCGCGTAAAAATAAAATCACCATGGCACAAGTCACAGCGCTAGCCGGTGAAAAGGCCTTCAGCAAAACGCAGTCTGGTCATTTTATTCAAGATGCGGCCGGAAACTGGGTAAAGAAACAATAACAATATCATCGGAGTGATAAATTATTCGCTTTGAATTAGCATACCCCCTAATAATTAAAGTTATTAGGGGCTATTTTTATTTAGGGTCTATTTGACAAGTCAAAAATTCAAGTACCCTTTTGTGTCTCATTTTTACTGCTGAAAGTTTCATTTCACAAATATCTGCAATTTCCTGAAAATCTAATCCTGTACGGTAGCGCAACAGCATGATATTACGATCATCAAAAGATAAGCTCTCAAGCATTGTTGAAATCAACATAGCTATATCCTCTTCTTCAGGTAATTTAGCTTCAAGGGTATCAAGGTAATCATCATCGTATTGAATTATATCCCAACGACGCTCCCTAATTTTATTAATGCATTCATGGTGTGCTATTTTAAATAACCAAGACTTAAATGATACCACCCACTTAAAGCCTTGCAAATTTGTCAGGGCTTTAATGATAGTTTCTTGCACCGCCTCTTCAGCGTCAGACTGGTTACCAAGCACTTTTACACAATAGCCTTTTAATTTAGGCAAGTATGGGGTGATCAGCTGCTGAAAAAAGCGCGTATCATAAGGTAAGCCCTCTTGCACTAAGGCAACGAGTTGGCGTTCGCTAAACGAATTCAAGTAAAAAGTAGCCTACTGCTTAGTGACTTTATTCGCTAACAAAAAGGTATTAGGTACGGTAATTATTGCTTCTTTTTCACCTATAACCTTAGTCGCAACGCTACCTATTGAAATAAGTGCACCTTTAACTTCTTGCACTTCAATGTTGTCACCCGTTTGATACATTTCTCTGAGGTAAACACCTGCAACAATTTCTTGTGCCATCGACTTTGTACCTATGCCTAAAGAAATAGCCGCTGCAAGGCCAACACTAGCAATAACCACTGAAATAATACTATTGAGCAGCCATACATCAATATCAAGTTGAGTTATAGAAAGTGAAACCGTAATAATGATAATAATGCCACGACAAACCTCTGCCACAGAACGGCCATAATCTACGCCAGTATTTTTTGAGGCGATTTTTACTGCGTTATAAACAATTTGTGCGGCAAAAAAACCACAAAGTAATACTGCCAATGCAGCAAGTAATTTAGGCAAGAAAAGGACGACTGTGTCAATCAGGCCTGACAACATATCCAGTCCAACAATATCTAACGCTGCTAATAAAAATATTAAAAAGATAAAAACCGAAATAATACTAGCGACTATTTGGCTACCTTGAACTTGTAAGTCCATTTTTTTAGATAAACTTGCGAAACCAAGCTTGTCTAAAAAATGATTGAAGCCAATCTTGATTAATGATTTATTAAGAATTCGTTTAATTAAATTTGAAATAACCCAACCAACAAGTAAAAACAACAACGCAACAATTAAGTCAGGCATAAAGGTAACTACTTTATGCCAAATAGCCATCAGTCCGTTGTAGGTTCTATCAGTGATATTTTCAGTGTCCATTACTTTTTCCTGCTATTAATAGCCATATTTTTAAATGTTGGCTTTAAAATATTGATAAATAAACCGGCAAACACCACCCAAATAGAGGCCATGCCTAACGAAATTAAATCTTTACTGCCTTGTTGCACATTGGCAGTGATCTCGGCGCGTTTAAATAATTCTTCGTCTGAAGTGATAAAAGCAACTTCATCTTCACCCTCAAGCTCAGCTACTAAACTTTGCTCTATATCTATAATATTCATGTTTTCCCCTAACTTTAATTTTCTTCTCATAATAACAACGGTTTTTAATTTAAAAAGTCACAATAATTTTATTTATTTTAGTGATAGAAACACAGCTGTATAGGTATTGTGGTGAATTTTACGCTAGTTATGAAAAGGTTTATCACTAATAAGTTAAAATATTTTAATTATTAGTGATCTTTATCAAAATAAGCGCCGTATTGTGTGGCGCTTTAAGCAAATAATCGTCAAAATATAGCTGCAAAGTTCAATTAAAAAAATTAATTTGTGACTTTCTATATTCATCTTCGTTATACAAGATAGAAATTATTAAATTATTTAGACCTAAAAAGGAATTACCAAATGAAAGTATTTAAAATAACTCTTCTTGCAGCCCTTATCAGTTCACCACTAGCTGCTGAAAATATCGATAAAACATGGGAATTAGGCGTGTTTGGCGACTACATAAAGTCGAGCACCAATAAAGATGCAAGAACTGATTGGAGCCAAATTGAAGCCGGAAAATCTATCGGTCTTGATTTACAGAAAATCATTAACGACTACTGGGATGTGCGCATTGAACTTGCAAAAACTCGTTATGATGTCATCAACGGAAATGACAAAGATTACGGCACACGTGCAGGTATAGACGCTATTTACAAATTAGAAGATAGCGACTTATATGTATTTGCTGGTGTTAAACGTTTTAACAACGTTAAAAGCTATAATGCAGTAAATATTGGTGCTGGTTATAACTTTCAAGTTAGCGACCGTTTATCTTTTTACACTGAAGCCGCTATTTATAAAGATGTTGACTATGGTTTTATCGACCAAGGTGTAAAGCTTGGTCTTAAATATGCATTTGGCGATGTTGAGCAAGCTCCTGTAATTGCTAAGCCTAAACCTGCTGTGCAACCTGTAGTTGATACAGTGTTAGACAGTGACAACGATGGTGTTGCAGATGGTGTTGACCGTTGTGCTAATACACCAGCAACAGTTAAAGTAGATTCTAAAGGTTGTACTTTATATTCAGAACATGCCGTTGAAATTAAGCTAAACATAGCTTTCGCTAATAACAGCTCGATTGTTCAACCAGCATTAGTTGATGATATCAGACGTTTAGCTGATTTCATGAAGGAATATACAGCGACATCAGTTGAAATTGAAGGACATAGTTCAGCTATCGGTGCTGCTGACTATAACTTAATGCTTTCACAAAAACGTGCAGACGCAGTGAAAAGCATTCTTATCAATAAGTTCAACATTGAAGCTAGTCGCCTAACTTCAAAAGGCTACGGCGAGTCTCAGTTATTATCAACAGAGACTACTCGTACTGCTAATCAGTTAAACCGTCGTGTTGTAGCTAAAATATCAACAAGCGCGAAAAAAATAGTAACTAAGTAATTACTATTAGTTTGTTATCGAGAGCGAGGTTGTTTTAATACTTCGTTCTCAATTCAACAGCAAAATATAGCGCTGTGCCTAAGCCATTTAACAAGTAAAATATTTCAGCTTGGAACGGTTTAGGTACTTTTTATTAATATTAAGGGCATATGATGAGAAAAATGAGCAAGTCTACCTTAGACTTTATTAACAAAAACATTAACACCAATGCTCAAGCATCGTCATACCCTGTGCGTAAACAACAAGACATAAAAATAACACTGCAAGATATAGCCACACCTAATGCAACCACACCTAAGCTATCTTCCACGACTACAAGCTCACCTATTCTCAAAACTGCCTAAAGCAATAATTATTAATCGCAAACACTAACGGTTATTGGCTTAAATTTTGCTATATTTAAATACAGTAAATGCCACAAGATTAACTAAAATTCATTTTAGCTAATCTAAACTATTAAAAGCTCTCTAAGCAAAATTTCAATATTTTTAAACGCCTTTTAACTTCATTAATACACTGATAAAACGTGATCACGTACATTTTAATTAGTAGATCAACGACTTTATAAGAAGCTTTATGAACTAATTCTAAAAATAAACGTAGTGTAAATTACAGTCTTTGAAATTTTTTACTTTTAAGAGGGGTCTAGTCCCCCATAGCATTTTAAATAAGTAATATTCAATCCATGATTAATAATAAAAAAATAGGTACTAATAAATGAAATACAGTTTAATCGCTCTTAGCATTCATATCGTTTTTCAAGCTCAAGTAGCGAATGCTCAAGCAGTAGCAGAAACTGAAGCAACAGGTATTGAAGTTATTGAAGTAGCGGGTCAACGCATTATTAATCATGGTTTTTCACCTAAAAACACTAAAATAAGTGGTCCCTTTGGCGATGATTTAGCATTAGCTGACATCGCACGTTCTATGACACCCATTACTAGTGCCATGATGGAACAATTAAACATAACTGACTTACAAGATATTTTAGCTATCTCACCGAGTAGTTATTCAGCAAGTGGTTTTGGTGCACCAAGCCTACCAACGTTACGTGGGCAACTTGGCGAACTGTTTCAAGATGGAATGCGTCGCCAAGCG
>TARA_R110000744_G_scaffold278657_2_pt1 | contig 14390 bp, 10 predicted proteins | sample TARA_R110000744 | Tara Oceans TARA_R110000744 (sample SAMEA4398083) | marine metagenome | biome: Polar Biome; feature: [DCM] deep chlorophyll maximum layer (ENVO:01000326); material: water (ENVO:00002006), including particulate matter (ENVO:01000060) such as... | depth 36 m | reverse complement strand
CCTTTGCTAGATGTATGTGAGTTTAGTTTTAATGTATTGAATTTTATCAATACCGTTTAAGGTTAAAAATATTTGTAAAATCGCTGGACGATTTAGGCAAACAATTTAACGGCGCACTTTATACCATAAATGCAAGCAACTGGCTAGTTTTTAGCTAAAAAGCATCCTTAATAATATTTTATTTTACTAAAGGCTAGGATCTTTAATTCTAGCGCGTTAAAATTAAAGCAATTTTTCATCAAGCTAATTGAATCATGTCATTAAATACACCCAATGCAGAACTTTTTTATATCTACGATAGTCACTGTCCATGGAGCTACGCCTCAACTGTACTTGTTGAAAAAGTACTAAGTGCCTTCCCATCAATAACATTTAGAGCCATGCATATCAGCTATTATGATGGCGACAATAAAGTATCACCAACGACAATTACCGCTGTGGGTGAGTTCAGTAAAGTGCCATTTGGTGCTAACTATATTGACACGCTAAATTACGCTAAAGATTCAACACTAGTCGCCAACCTTATGGCGTGGGTGCAAAATAAATCGGCAAAATCTGCTTTCGAATTATTGACTAAGCTACAACATGCTCATTTTATTTTAGGTAATGAACTAACCGATAAAGACAGTGTCAGTGACATTATCGATGAATTAAAGCTGTCACCGCCAGCAAAATGCTTACAGTCTAATAAACTGACGAAAGATGCTGAATTTGCTATCCATGATATTACTGAAATTCAAGAACTTATTGGTACACAAGCAATTCCAGCCATGCTACTGGCTTATAACGAGCGCTTAGTATTGTTAAACCACAACCTATATTTAGAGAACCCAAATGCGATTGTTGATGCCGTAAAGCTTGAACTTGAAAATATTACATAACACTTTTACTGTTATATAAATGAACAAAACAGCAGACTTTACAATTTGCTAATGTCTGCTGGTTCATTGATTTCCTCCTCCCTTCGCTTACTCTGTTAAATTGTTTCAGTAATTAATTTATTTATCTTAGGTTTTCCGATTGGGAAAAATCAGAAAACCATGTAAAATCATCAACAATAAATATTTACCAGCTAGCCCTGCTGCCTATTTTATGAAAAGCAGCAAAAGTTATGTTTGCTAGCGACACTAAAAAATACAGTCACACTGAGGTTTTATGACAATTACGATTAAAGATCAGCAAGAAATTGAAAAAATGAGAGTTGCAGGAAAGCTTGCTGCAGATGTATTGGAAATGATCGAGCCTCACGTTAAAGCAGGTGTAACAACGGATGAGTTGAATACATTATGTGCAGAATATACTGACAAAGTGCAAAGTGCTATTTCTGCACCGTTAAATTATCACGGCTTTCCAAAGTCGATTTGTACTTCGGTGAATCACGTCGTATGTCATGGCATTCCAAATGATGTGCCATTAGTTGATGGCGATATTATTAATATTGACATCACTGTTATTAAAGATGGTTACCATGGTGACACCAGTAAAATGTTTTGTATTGGTGAAACTTCTGCTGAAGATAATCGCCTTTGTCGTATTACTCAAGAAGCATTGTATGTTGGCCTTAAAAAAGTAAAACCTGGTAATACTTTCGGTGAAATCGGCACCGCAATTCAAAAATTCATCAAAAAATCAGGTCGCTATTCAATTGTAAAAGAGTATTGTGGCCATGGTATTGGTAAAGAGTTTCATGAAGAACCACAAATTGTCCATTATAAAAATAATGACAAAGATAAAATGCTCGAAGGTATGTGTTTTACCGTTGAGCCTATGATTAACTTAGGCCGTGCTAACACTTCACTCGACAAAGAAGATAACTGGACGGTATACACCTTAGATGGTAAAAAGTCAGCACAGTGGGAACATACTGTTGTGGTCACCAAAACCGGTTGTGAAATATTAACATTACGCAAAGATGATACGATACCCAGAATGCTGCATAACTAAGTCATCGATTAAGTGACAAGCTAAAAGGTTATTTAAACTTATAAGTCAATTGTACTATTGATAAAAATGTGAGAGCTTACTGTTGAATATTACCCCACCCATTCCAGAAAATTACTGTGAAGCTCTCGCTGTTAGCGCCCCTTCGTTAACGAGTTCAGAAATTTGTACACTGAGTAGTGAATTTCTGCAATGGCAAAAATCAGAATTTCCGATTAGCGAAGTCACTTCGCTTGTTGCTGCTCGTGCCTATTACGTTGATCTCATTTTAACCAAACTTTGGTGCCAACACCATTTAGATGAATATCAAATTAGTTTAGCTGCTGTTGGTGGCTACGGGCGTAAAGAGCTTCACCCTTATTCTGATGTAGATATTTTATTACTGACTCAAGATGTAATCGAAGACGATTTAGCCGAAAAAATATCATCATTTATTACCCAATTATGGGACGTAAAACTCGATATTGGTCACAGTGTTCGTAGTATCAAAGAATGTTTAAATCAAGCGATAGATGACGTCACTATTGCGACAAATTTAATGGAAATGCGCCAAATTTGTGGCAACCAAGCATTAGTAACTCAGTTACAACCCCTATTAGTTGAAGACATATTTTGGACCTCAGAAAAATTTTTCCTCGCTAAACGTGATGAACAATATCAACGTCACCAGCAATACCATGGCGCATCTTACACGCTAGAGCCAAACCTCAAAGCTAACCCTGGTGGTTTAAGGGATATTCAAACCATAGGTTGGGTCGCCAAGCGACATTTTATGGCTGATACCCTTGAGCAACTTATTGATCATCACTACTTAACCAGCAATGAGTTTTTTGAGCTCATTGAGTGTCAAGATTACCTTTGGCGTATGCGCTGTGCCTTACACTTTATCGCAGGTCGCAATGAAAATAGATTACTGTTTGATTATCAAGCCGATGTTGCAGAACTTATGGGCTTTGGTGATGGTGGTAAACTTGCTATAGAACGAATGATGAAACGATTTTTTCGTATAATATCTCGCGTTTCTGAACTCAATAGAATGTTATTACAACATTTTGAGTACGCTATTTTAAACGAAAAAAAACACAGTAAAGAAATTGTGCTCAATGATGATTTTGTCATTATTGATGGTCAGATCAAGGTATGTAATAGGCGCGTATTTACCCGCTCTACCAAGATCATGGAAATGTTTTTATTGATCGCTCAGCACAAAGAAATTACCGATTTACACCCTGAAACATTACGCTTAATGCGTAATGCGCGCCGACGTTTAGTCTCTGGTATGATTGACTACGCCCGTTGTCGCGAAATTTTCATCAAGCTTATTAAACACCCAAGAGGCTTAGGCTTAGCATTTACATTGATGCACCGCCATTCAATTATCGGTGCATATTTACCACAATGGCGTAATATTGTCGGTCAAATGCAATTTGATTTGTTTCATGCTTATTCTGTCGATGAACATAGCTACCGTTTATTGAAGAATTTATATCGCTTTAGTCAACCAGAACACAGTCATGAATACCCATTATGTAGTAAAATAGTGCAACGCGTTCGTAAACCAGAGCTTTTATACTTTGCCGGTATATTTCATGATATTGCCAAAGGTCGCGGTGGTGATCATGCTAAGTTAGGCGCTATTGATGCTCTAGACTTCGCAAAGATTCATAAATTAGGAGATCATGATGGACGAATGATCTCTTGGTTAGTAGAGCAGCATTTATTAATGTCGGTTACTGCACAACGCAGAGACATTTCCGATCCAGAGGTTATCAAAGCTTTCGCAGAAATTGTTCGCGATGAAGCTCATCTTGACTACTTATATTGCTTAACTGTTGCCGATATGCGTGCTACCAACGAAAGCTTATGGAATAGCTGGAAAGCCAACTTACTTGAAGATTTATACTATGGTACTAAGCGCGCTTTTAGACGTGGCCTAGAAAAACCAGTCGATTTACGAGCCAAAATCAGAGAGAACCAGCAACAAGCCATTGCGATTTTAAAGACAAATATGGTTGACCAAGAACGGTTGCCACAATTATGGAAAGAGTTTAAAGCTGACTATTTTTTACGTTATTCACCTGAACAAATCGCTTGGCACTTTCAACATATATTGTCACACAATAAAGCCAAACCATTGGTTATCATCAGTCCTAAACCTTATCGTGGCGGAACAGAAGTTTTTGTTTATACCCAAGACAAACCCAATATATTTTTCAATATTGTCTCTTTATTGGGCGCGAAAAAGCTTTCTATCCATGATGCAAAAATTACTACCAATAAATCTGGCTACACAGCAAATACTTTTGTTGTGCTTGATAACCGGAATAAAGCCATAAATGACAGCGCTAGGGCATTAAGTATAGCGCGCTCATTGAGTGTCAGATTAGCGTCAAAACAAATTAAGATAAAGCCAAAACCTATTGCGAAGCGATTTCGTCAGTTCAAAGTTCCAACGCATGTCAGCTTTATTGAAGGAACAACTAAAAATCGTACCATGTTAGAAATTGTCGCTTTAGATCATCCAGGGTTATTAGCTAATATTGCCGCTATCTTTCAAAAATGTAATATCCAAATACATTCAGCTAAAATCACAACTTTTGGCGAAAAAGCTGAAGATGTTTTTACTGTTTCGAATAATGACAATCAAGCGTTAAATAAAGAGCAGGAAGCCGCATTAGAAGCTATGCTTTGCGCTGATAGTCATCGATAAATTTACCCAATGAATACTAGGAATTCCCTGATGTCAGAATTACAAACAATTATTGAGCAAGCATTCGAAGAACGCATGAATATTACCCCCGCAAGTGTATCTTCAGAAGTTAAACAAGCGGTATTAGATGCACTAGCGGCATTAAATGATGGCTCTGCGCGGGTTGCAGAGAAAATTGCCGGAGAATGGGTTGTTCACCAATGGCTTAAAAAAGCGGTATTACTTTCTTTTAGGATTTGGGATAACGAGGTTATCGATGGTGCTGAAAGCAAGTTTTTTGATAAAGTGCCAATGAAATACAGTAACTACAGCCATGCTGACTTTGTAGCTGATGCCGTTAGAATTGTACCCGGTGCATCAGTTCGTACCGGTAGTTACATTGGTAAAAATGTTGTTGTTATGCCAAGTTTCGTTAACATAGGCGCTTATGTCGATGAAGGCTGTATGGTTGATGGTTGGGCTACTGTCGGCTCTTGTGCGCAGATAGGGAAAAATGTACACCTCTCAGGTGGCGTTGGCATTGGTGGGGTTCTAGAGCCTCTACAAGCAGGCCCGACGATCATTGAAGATAATTGTTTTATTGGCGCTCGTTCAGAGATTGTAGAAGGGGTAGTCGTTGAAGAAGGTGCGGTAATTTCAATGGGCGTTTATATTGGTCAAAGCACACGTATTTTTGATCGTGAAACGGGTGAAACCCTTTATGGACGAGTACCTGCGGGCTCTGTCGTTGTACCCGGAAACTTGCCTTCAAAATGCGGAACTTATAGTTTATATGCTGCGATAATCGTGAAAAAAGTTGATGCTAAAACACGTGCTAAAGTAGGTATTAATGCCCTACTGCGTTCGGTATCAGAAGAATAAAATCAGCAATAGTGTTAACAATAAATGATGATGTGCCATTAACCCATAACATTATTTATTGTTAGCAAATACACAAAAAAGCTTATAGTGTGGTTTTTTTGACGCTTTATTCACCACAGTTTAAAATCATCAAAACTCACTAAAATAACATTCCTCAGTACCATTGTAATGATTTAATAATATTAGAGGTTTTATTTTTTATACCTTAAATTCAAACAATTAACCTCTTTTTCTTGCTAGAAAATTTCATACTACATAATTAAAATTATAATTGGCATAACCTTTGCTATAGAGATAACAAGTTATCTTAATTATCACAAAAATTATGAAAAATTTATTAACCCTATACACTATTTTAATTATCACGCTACTATCGGCTTGTAGTTCAACATCCAAAACTATTGTTGAGAAAAAGCCGCTTGTTTCGGACCATTATTTAATGCTGAGTTTGCTAAATCGTCCGATGACACAAGACCAACAAATGATATTGGCCTTCACGGAACAACGTGAAAATAATCAAAGTCTTTATTTTGTCAATGCCATAGCAATAAAAGGCGCCAAGAATGAAGAACAAACAACAAGAGCACAACATAATTACAGTAGCTTAATTACGCAAGACTTTAACTCAGTGCAAATTTTTGGCCCAAACTAAATTATCTTAAACATGCCTTAAATTAATATCATAGGACAAGCTATTTACAAGCTGTCTTGCTCCCATGTCAATTTAGAAAAAATTTGCTGCCATTGCTCATCGAACTCAGCTTCTATAGTGATCGGCAACTCCGTAACAGGATGAATAAAGTCTACACGCTTAGCGATTAGCATCAATCGTTTGAAGCCAAAATACTCACCAAAAAATGGATTTTGCTTATTATCACCATAGTTTATATCGCCAATAATCGGGTGACGCAAATGCGCAAGATGTCGACGTATTTGATGGCGACGACCCGTATGAGGCAGACATTTAATCAACGAATACCGCACACTTGAATATTTACCTAAAGGCACAGGTAATGAAGCGATTGTTATTGACTGATAGTGAGTTTTTGCACTTTGTGCTTCCTTATCCCGGCTAACATTTTTATCACCTAAATCATCAAGTTTCTCTTTTAATGGGTGCTCAATCACACCATCACTCAAAAGATGCCCACGTGTTAAGGCATAGTAAGTCTTTTGAATTTTTCTATCACTAAACGCCTGTCCCATTAAGCGAGCAACATCTTGTGTTAAAGCAAAGAGCAACACGCCTGAGGTCGGTCTATCTAAACGATGTAGAGGATAGACGTACTGGCCAATTTGATCACGTACTAACTGCAAGGCAAAATAGATTTCATCTTTATCCATAAAGCTACGATGAACAAATAGTCCTGCCGGCTTATCAACGGCAACAAGAAACTCATCTTGAAATAAAATTTTTAATATCGGCTTATCAACAATAACCGTACCGGCACTTTTAATGGTCATGCGTAGTTATATTCTCTATTATGCGAAGGCATTAAACTTATAAAACCATGATTAAAATAACTCATTTCAAAAAATTTTAAAATATAGTGAAAAAATATTCACTAACCTTACTCATTTATTAGCTAGATGAGCTATGAATTAGCAAAAATACATAGTGGAGTTAAAGTCTCATTATCTCTATAATGGCGCGTTATAACAACTTATCTCAACTTTAATAGTGATAGAATTATTCTATGAGCACAACTTCCGACCCTATCTCTTCGATTTCAGCACTACTGAGCTTATCTGACTCCCAATACCGTATTTACGATATTGGCCGTCGAGTCGATAAAATATCAACAGAACAATTTGAAAAAATTGAAGCGGCTCAATTACCTTATCCATACCCATCTCAAGGTCATGCTTTACTCGCTATTGCATTTTGGCAGAAACAGGCGAGCAGTCCATATTTATGGTTTGTAAAATTACCGCTTGATGAACGTGGCTTATTAAACCAAGGCGCTCGAAATCACTTTATTGCCATAATAATTGAAGCCTTAGGCAAAGATCTATCGGTCAATCCTAGCGAACAACAAGATGCATTATTGAAAAAAAATCCCTATCACTTCACACCGGCTCAATATAAATTAGCGGCAATAAATAGCACAGTATCGACATCATTAAAGTACCCTGCTAGTAAGTTTTATCTTCCGGTTCAACAATACTTGTCAGGCAAAAACGGCTGGGGAAATTGGCAAGATATTGGTGTACAAGGCTTATCCGACTTTGCATTTAGATTAAGTGAAAATAACAATATCAACATACTCGCTAATGCTATTGCTTTCTTACCAGCGCAAGTATTGCTGCCATTATGCTCGGCATTAGAAAATATTGTTTTGCCCGCAAAGATCATTGAACAGATAACTGCACGCTTTATAAAAACAGACATTACAAGCGATCTTAATATTACTATTGCGCTATTACGTGCTTTAGCCTCAAGTACTGATCATCCATTCTGTCAAAAATTGCTCACTAATTTAATGACGAATAAAACATTAGATGAAGAAATACTCATTATCATCGCCGGTCGCTTATGGCCAATACTAAGTACTGAAAAGATGCTCTTTATCTATTTAGAGCATTTGATACAAAACCATGATAACGAATTATTTTCGGCAATATTTAAAGACTTAGTTGCAATACCGACAATACGCCCCGTACTATTGCAAGCCATTCGTTCACCACAGCGTAGCCCTGACTTGGCTCAAGCCATTGGTATGTTGTTTAAATAAGAGGCTTAGTTATGGAAAACATTTATTACTTACTTTTTATCGGCTTGTTATTTTGGTATTTCGTGTATTTACGAAAAGTAGCAGAATATGCCCGATCACATGCTGATAAGTATTGTAAACATGAGAACTTGCAGTTTTTAGCTATCGCAAGACTATCTAGTAGATTGAGGTTTTCTAAGCAGTTTGGACCACATTGGCTGAGTAATTTTGAGTTTGAATTTAGTGGTGACGGTGAATCAACCTATCACGGCACGATGACCTTAAGAGGCTATAAATTAGATAATATCGATACACCTGCATATCGCGTTAACTAATACTTCTTAGCGTAAATTAGACAAATAAAAGCGACATAATGTCGCTTTTATTTTTAACTATTCAACACTATCCTTGGCTTACTATTCCTTAGCAAGTACTCCATTACTTGCTTATTAATTATCATTAACAAGCTGTGCTTCCTGCACGATATCCTTACTTACCTCAGTTTAAATAATCTCTTCCCTTTTATTTTGCAAAATCCATTTCAGCTATAAGTACAATACGCTGCTTGCAATGTAAATATTTGCTTTCCTTAACTTGTTGTCTCCCTGACAAAATTCAGTTTAATCGAATGGGCAATTAAATACAGGCTGATGAAATTTAACTTTACTATTTTATTATTAGTTTTTTATTAAATAAAGTTAAGAGAAATTATAACCTATTAGAATCATGATGATATAAAGCGCTAACAATAACAAAGTAAAATACCTATCGTCTAAACTGACAAGTTATACAGATATGTCTTACATAGTTAACATCTCACTGGCAATTAGTCTCTCATCTATAGCCATTTTAACGGCATAAACAAATTGCCATATAGACTGACTTTGTAGATAAAATTGGTTACCCTTGCATAACTCACACTGGGTTCTTATTTTAGTTATTTCAGGTTAGCCAATATTGATTAAAGCTAATCTACTTTCCGGAGGTTTTGTGCAACTTATTAAGTCATTATTTTGCTGGCATGGTGTTGATAATCGTCAACGTTTTATCATTATTAGTATTATTTGCTTTGTTACTTTTATTTTTTTAACTGTCAGCTTAATTAATCATAAATTAAGCTCGATGCTGCTACTATTATTCTGTTCAGCTATTTATCTGTTCACCACTCAGCGTCGGCTCAATGATGCTAAATTAAAGAACCAATTGAGCATTATATCTACTACTAGCTTTATTATTACCGGCCTAATAACTATTTTCTTTTATGATCTTGTCAGTTACTGGCTATTATTACTGCCCTTGCTACCGGCATTATTTATTTTAACCTACCCAAGTCAGGGGCAAAAGCCATATATCTTTGGCTATCATGGTCCCGTTGATTTAAGTGACTTGCAGCAAACAACAAAAGTTAACTCGCACACCAGTAGGCGTGTCGAACCAACAATGCACAGTATTAACATTAATCAACCATCAAACAATGAAAGTCAATACTCGGCACCTGCTGAAAATAGCAAGTATAATCCCTCGACCACAAGTAATATTAACCAAGCTGAAAACAGTAAACAGAGTCGTTTTGATCTTGGTGAGACCATTCGATTAACGCTATTAAGCCATAACAATTCAAGGCTTATTTTTGCTGCTATTAGTTTTGTATTACTGCTAGCATTAATCATATCAATGATGACTAATCGCTCTCCAACAGCAGAGATTTATCCTGAAAAGATAAGTGAAGCCCCCAAGAGCACGAATAGTTTTCAGCACTCAATCACTTTACCCGATAATTTTTCGATAATGATGTCTTCAAGCAATGGCATTGTTATTAACTGGCAAGCTGACGTCAATAGTAATCAAGAAGGTTGGACATTAGCCACTGCAACGGGTGATAAAAACTGTGAAAATATAGCCTTTGATAAAGGAGAGGCAATCAGACCTTTCAGTGTCAGCGTAATAGATAGTGATTATTATGCATATTTTTCACCATTAGACACAAAAACATTACTGCAAAATATAGCTTTTAAAAATAAGTTCTCACTCTGCGGCTATAATTTTTCACTAAAAGGGAGTCAAGCAACATTAGGTAAATCTAACTTCTATGCAAACTTAATTGAATATTAATGACTAAAAATATTTAATTAAACCATCAATCTTAGCTCATACCAAGTCTAGTTAGTCTATATAAAGGAAATTAACGGCGGTTATCGAACCGCTGGTGAGCTCCCGAAAGAGGATTTTAAAAAGCTTACAGGCCGCGTTATTGATTTCGATAAGGTTCTCACAGGGATGTGAGTCATTAGAACAACGCAGGAGCAGTTGTCGAGAATAGCCATTATCTTCAATCTGGCCTTATGCCTTCATGGATGTAGGTACTGAGGTTCAGTCTGGAACGGTGAACCTGTGCCGCTAAAGCTTTTAAATTTCATTGAGTGGGAATAAACTTAGTAGCATTGGTATCAGTTATAAAAATACAATCAGCTAAATTTTAGATAAAAAAATGCGGTTCAATGAACCGCATTTCTATAACTAGCTTATCTGCATCCTGCATCAATATATAATGTTCTCGCTTCATCCATAAAGAACTTTCCTTAGTTTTTTAGCAAATCATTTGCTGTCCTAATTGTCCTTAACAGTAGTTATCCTCACTACATCAATTGTCTGTATCCATCATCCTGACGATTATTCCGTAACAATTACTCCCTCTATCCTGATGAGATATCCTATCTCTTCGCTATACTAAGCTTCCTCTGGTATGCCTTTACCGTGATTGATAATCCGTTTGTCTTCCTGACCCTGATAATATTAGCCTAATCTCTATTTTTTAAAAGCTAGTGGTTAAAAAAAATAACAGCAACATTATTTTAACAAACTACAAACTAAAATAAAATATATATAAACAATGAGTTAAATATATCGAGTGGATTTTACTCCACAAAAAAACCATTATATCTTACAGCAATGTAAGACATGTCTTACATTGAATAGGCACATTTAGCCAAACAGATAATAATCACTATGTGTGGATCGTCAAACATAATGAGAAATGCGTCACACGATGAGAAAATTTAACATTTAAGTTACACCTGAGAAAAATTTTGTAACTCGTCAACAATCCAATAAGGTCAGCAAAGCCACCATTGCCGCCAGTCACGAATTCACATTGGCATAACTTCAAAGTACATTGACGACATTAACCCCAAATAATTAGCCTATTATCTAATGCGTGACTTTTTGTTCTGTTACTGAGGTGATTATTAAAAATAATTTCTTTGCTAAACTAAAATAAGGCTATGAAAGTGTGAGTTGATAACTATGTTCAAGTTAAACATAACGGAAAATATCGTTTACTCATATTCAATATGCCCTCGAAAAGCTTACCTCATTCTTTATGGTTTCTCACTCGGTAAACAGCAAACATTTTCACTATATATTGATGAAAAAAAACTTAATATACAACGTCAATATCTAGAGGGTAGAGAGTGCTGTCAGTATCAAAAAAATCATTTAACCGATGTTGATATTACCTTAAACGCATACTTTGATACCCCTTACGGTTCTGTAGAGTGCATTCATTTAGAGAGGGTTAGTAAAAAATATTTAAATGAACTGTCTTATGAGCCATTACTATTTTCTGATTATCCTGTACTAAAGAATGAAGATAGAGTTAAAGCTTCGTTTATAGCTGATATCTTATATAAAGCAGAAGGCATTAAACCGAAAAGATCTGTTGTTATACTTCAAAATGGTCTAAAAAAAACTATTCAGCATAAAGTCGATATTCACCTACCTATCATTGAAGAGCTTGAACATTGGAAGCATTCAAAGCCCGAAATTCCAGCAGTGATACTTAATAAGCATTGTTGTATTTGCCCTTTTGAAAAAGAATGTTTAGAAAGCGTAAAAAAGAATGACAGTATCAATTTACTAGCAAATATGACAAAAAAGGTAATAAGAAAATTTGAGTCTAAAGGGATTTTTACAATTAAGCAGCTTTCATATTTGTATAAACCAAGGCGTAGATCACGTTTTTTGGGAGATAAAAAACCTACCCATCAATATGAATTACAAGCATTAGCTTTGCGAACTAAAAAGATATACACCGATAATTTGAAAGAACTACAAGGGGCAGATACTGAAATATTCATTGATGTTGAGTCGATGCCTGACGATAAATTTCACTATTTAATTGGGATTATAGTATCAAACCCCGACAAAGATGAATGTATCTCTTTATGGGCTGAAAATAAAAAAGACGAGTTAATTATTTGGAAATCCTTTAATGAAATTATCAACGAATCCCCTAAAGCACCAATTTATCATTATGGGAGTTATGAGAAACGTGTAATTAAAGAACTTGGACTACGCTATAACACAGATGTTGATAGTATTAACCTGCGGCTGTGCAATATAAATGAGTACATCTATGGGCGAATTTACTTCCCAACTATAAGTAATAGTTTAAAAGATATTTGTAATTATCTTGGTTATACATGGGACGATGAAGATGCCAATGGATTAACAAGTATTGTTTGGCGACATAATTATGAAAAGACACAAGTTCAAGTAATTAAAAAAAAGCTAATTACATATAATCAAGAGGATTGCCTAAATTTAAAAAGATTGAAAGGTGTTATTTGTGAAATAGCTCTACATGACAAAGCTAACTCTAATGTAATAGCGGTTAATTCTGAAGATCAATGCCTTGATGAAACGAATAATTTAATAATTCAAGATTTTAAGAAAATAATCAAATCTGCTCATGGCATCTATGAGCAATCAAAAATATCCTTGAATAAAAACAGAAAAAAAATAGGGAAACGATCAAGCATAAAAAATACCTTTACGGCAAAAATAAAAATAGACAAAAAGGTTCGTGTTGTACGTGGAAGAACATGCCCAAAACATAAAAGATTACTAATAACTAAAGATATAATTGCAGAGAAAGTTATTATTGATTTAGTTTGCCATCCAAAAGGAATAAAAAAAACAGTAATTAAATATTGGGGTTATAAAGGTCGATGCACAAAATGTAAGAAGGATATTACTCCTCCAACTATCAGAAGGTTTGGTAAAAGTAGTAAGTATGGATACGGTATTAAAGCGTGGATTGCATATCAAAGGTTAGCAATGAGGTTGCCATACAGGAAAATAACACAACTGCTTGAAGATTCATTCAATCTCACTGTGAGTCCTTCTAGTATTGCTGAACTTTTTATGTCGATAAGCAGTATTTACAAAAAAACAGAAAGTATCATTTTAAAAAAAATTCTAGGTTCCTCTAAAATACATGTTGATGAAACGCTTATAAATATTCATGGTAAAATACAGTATATATGGGTATTTACAGATGGAAATCACGTCATATTTAAGCTTACACCAACTCGTGATTCGGCAATAGTACATGAAGTTTTAAAAGGGTATACAGGGGTATTGATTTCTGATTTTTTTGCGGGATATGATGCCGTAGATTGCTGCCAACAAAAGTGCTTAGTACATTTAATTCGAGATATAAATGATGCTCTTCATAAATTCCCTTTCGATTTAGAGCTTCAAAATTTTATATACAATCTACAGCAAGTTTTATCTCCCATTTTTGGGGCCGTTGATAAGTATGGGCTGAAGAAAAGAAATTTGAGAAAATTTAAAGTTAAGATTGAAAATTTTTATCAATATCATATAGATGAAAACACATACAAATCAGAAGTGACTAGTACGTTTCAAAAGCGTTTCAAACGTTACAGAAATAGCTTATTTGTTTTTTTAGAGAAAGATGATGTCCCTTGGAATAATAATATGGCAGAAAGAGCGCTTAGACACCTTGCTGTACAGAGAAAGATATCAGGATCTTTTTCTGAATCAGGTATGATTAACTATCTAATTTTATTGGGCATAGCTCAAACTTGTAGGTTTAAAAACATCCCTCTTTTAGAGTTTTTAATGTCTAAAACCCAAGATATTGATAATTTTAAAGGAAAGAAAAATATTAGAGGATGGGATATGTAATAACTGAATTTCAATTAAGAGCAAAATTACAAGTAGAATGGTTCATCCTATACAAGACATTTAAAATTCACTCGTATAAAGCTCGCTAACACTTGTCTTTTATTGCCGTGTTTGTGGCATTGTTAGCGTTCTGATATGGACAGCCACTGGCAGCAATGAGCTTGAAGCTA
>TARA_R110000744_G_scaffold55702_3_pt1 | contig 14409 bp, 9 predicted proteins | sample TARA_R110000744 | Tara Oceans TARA_R110000744 (sample SAMEA4398083) | marine metagenome | biome: Polar Biome; feature: [DCM] deep chlorophyll maximum layer (ENVO:01000326); material: water (ENVO:00002006), including particulate matter (ENVO:01000060) such as... | depth 36 m | reverse complement strand
TATGGAAATAAGCGTAAAAAATGATGACCATTTAATTAAGATGGCATCTATAGTACAACGTTTATCTACATCAGGAACTAATTCAGGAGATAGTGGTTTATTATCAACTGAGGAAATGGACCAATTAATGGATGTAGCTGAAGAAATAGCTAAAACTGTTGAAAAACCAAAATCATTAGAATCCCCCAAAGAAAAATAATATGGGAAATGAACAAAATACATTAGGAGGTGGAGGGGGTAATACTCTAACACCTAATTTAAGTAATGCTTTAAAACCCGTAAGAGTTATAGATATTATATTAGATTCTTCTCATCCTTCTTTTGAACAATATGGTGGTTACGATAGTATTGGTATGATTTTTTGGAGTAATGTACTTGAAAATAAAGATTCTACTAAACCTACAACAGAAAATAGAGCAAGACCTTTTTTTCAATCTATAAAACAATATCCCTTAAAAAATGAAGTAGTATTGATAATTGATGCTCCCAGTAAAACAATGATAGGCAACAGTGGGAGAACAGCATTGGGGGAAACTTCTTATTATATTCCTAATGTAAATATATGGAATCATCCCCATAATAATGCATTACCTGATATGAGATACTATAATACAGAGAATGATGCAAATAACTATGGGACGGTAGAAGGGGTTATGATAAGAAACCCAGATGATGATTCTGTAGAAATTGATTTAGGTAATTATTTTAAAGAACAACTACAAATTCAACCTTTATTACCTTTTGAAGGAGATACTATTATAGAAGGACGTTTTGGTAATTCAATTAGGTTTGGGGCAACTGCTATTAATATAGGAAAGGGTCCTAAAGAAGAATCAGCGTATTCAACTAAAGGAAATACAGGAGATCCTATTACAATTATACGAAATGGTGCTTTAGTAGAAGAAGAAGATAATGGGTGGGAACATACATTAGAAAACATAAATACAGACCATTCAGCTATATATTTAACATCAAACCAAATTTTACCTAATTTTAAAATTGTAACCCCTAATTGGGATTCATGGTTAGCTAAACATGATGTATTAGATGTAGGAGAAGGAGAAGATGATTTTGATAATATACTTAAAGGTCCTATACCTGATGTATTAGAAGTTGATGAAGAACCTATAGATAAAGATACTTCTGAGACAGAAGAAACATTCCAGGAAGAAGAAATAACAGAAGATAATAATGAAGAATTTCCAAAAGAACCACCTACTATACCCTTTAAATATGGGTGGGATGAAGAAGATAGAACTGATATAGATATAGAATCCTCAAATTAAGAAAAATGGCAAAAAATAATTGCAAACAATGCGAAGAAAATAGTAAGTGGAGAATATTAGGAACTGACTGTTCTCAAGCTATTTTTGACACTTTAGAATCATGCGAAAATTATAAGGAAGGATATGGCCAAAGTACTGAGGAGGATGAAATGAGTAATTTTGATTTACTTTTTAAGAAAGGAGGAACAAATTCAATAGATATTCCTGATTATGGTGATGATGATTATATAACAGAAGGTGAGGGTAATTATGATTCTGATGTAAATAATGAAGTCTATTATATAAAATATGATAAAAATGGTAATTGGGTTGATGGAGATGTTGTAGGACAAGATAATACAAGTACTGAGGATGATGATGACGAAATTAATGAGGATGATAAATGTAGAGGAATAGATTGTGGGGAAAATGGAGAATGTGTTAATGGAAATTGTCAATGTGATGAAGGTTATGATAATTCAATTCCTGGAGATTGGACAAGTCCATGTGTTAAAAAACCACCAACACCAATTGACCCTGATGATAGTACTATAACCTCATTTGAATTACCTGGAGATTATGATTTACCAGGAAATTCTAATGAAGTAAAAGCAAACCAAGCAAAATCAATATGGGCTTTAACAATGAGTTTTAACCCAAGACAGAAGGGAACTAGTGAAAATATAATTTTTAATAAGGATTTACCCTTATGGGAATGTGGTCAGGTTCAACCCGGGGGGATGGATGAAGATCAAAAACGAAAAGCTGCTTTTAATAAAGCAAAAGTAAATCCAATTTTACATGAAATATTTTGTGGGGGGGATAGTAATAGTGGTTATCTTGCAACAACAATAGATTATGGAGGTGGACCATGGTCAAGTAAAACCACCAAATATAATCATGCTGGAGGTGATGGTTCGGCATGTTTTCCTAAAAAAGGAATACACATTCGTAGTGGTAGATATGGTCATTGTGTAGTTCATAATAATTATGGGTCAGGTACTAAGGCCAATGGCACTGCGGGTTATTGGTTATTTTGTGCTTTTGGAATAGTATATGTAGTTGATTTATTTGTAATGAAATACTGGGATCAAATATCAAAAGGAGATATGCCTGGAGGGCAAGGTAGATGGAGGGGAAGTACAGGAGCAGCTAGTATGGTAAGAAAAAATGCAAAAAATAATACAGATGTAATAATAGGACAATATCCTTCTAAAACAACTAGCCCAAATGCTAATATATACATGTATGATTATGTGGGGGGGAAAGCAGGACATTGTATGCCTTTTGAATGTAAAAAAGATGGAAAATGGGAAGGAATGGGGGCAGGACCTATGAAAAATTCCGCAAATAATATCGCGATATTAGAAAAAATGTCAAAATGGAAAGGGGCATTATTTTGTCATGGTGGTCATATAGGAATAGTCACAGCTATAATTGGTAAATCTCACCCACCTACCGCTACATTTTGGACTTTAGAATATAACGTGAATGCATGTGTAATGATGAAGCGACAATCATTTTGTCCTGCTCTTCATACTGGTAATTCAAAAGCAAGATGGTTAAGATTTGTTGATACCACAGATTTATTAGGTGGTTCTTGGGCTCCTAAAGGATTAGGAAATAGAAAATGGTTAGAAGATTTTTTTGATCTAGATGCAGCAAGAGTAGCAAAAATGCATACTTCACCAAATTATGATGTTATAAAAGATTTTGAAAGAATATGTAAACACGGAAGTAATTGGGATACATTAGACAAATGGGCAAAACTTTATAATAAAGACTTTAAATTAAAATAAAAAATGGCAGATAGTAAAGTAAAAATAGTAAAAATTCCAAAAACCCCTTTTTCATATCAAGGTAATCAAGTAATTATCAATACGGACAGGGTAGTAATGCAGTCTAAAAAGGATAGTATTTTAGCATTTGCTAATGAACACATGTCTTTTAGTGCTAATGGGAGTATTCATTTTGACACAAGTGACGCAGATACAAGTTATTTTATAATAAATTCACCAAAAATGATTTTTGGATTAGAAAATAATGGAGCTAAATTACCTACAGAACCAGCATTATTAGGAGATAAAACAGAAGAATGGTTAAAAGACGTATTAGTATGTATAGATGCTTTATGTGATATATTAAGTGGATGTCAAAATACAGATTCAGCTGATGACGTTCCTTCAGCTACTTTAGTAGGAGCCTTAAGAGATATTATAGTAAAAAAACACCTAAAATCCTTAGGAAAGAAAATAGGATATAAACAAGATGGACAAGGTAATTTTGAAAAAATGAGTGGACAAAAAAGTACAATATCAAGTAAAAGAATATACCTAGCAGATAATAAAGGGGAATAATTATAAAATTATGAATAAAATATTAGGAAAAATAAAAACAAAGGCTGATGGGGCATTATTTGATATAAAAGAAAAAGCAAAAACCGAAGGAAAGAAAAAAATTGGTAAATGGAAAGATAAATTACCTAACCAAGATCAATTAAAAGAAAAATTAGGAAAATATGCACCTGATATGTGTGCTCCTGCTAAAAAGAAAAAATTAGAAGCAAAATATAATAAATTAAAAAGTTTTTTAAATAAAGCACAAGCATCAATAGGTTTAGCAGTTGGTGCTTTAAATGGTTTATTAGTATTATTAAAGATAATAGATAAATTATTAAAAATTTTAGAAGCTATAATAAAGGTTCTAAATGTTATTTTAAAAGTATTAAAAATAGTAATAAAAATAGCAAAAATAGTAGTTAAATTTTTAGGAGGAACCGGTACGGGAGGACTTATAGATATTATATCTAGGTTAATAGTAAAGGCAGAGTATAAAATAAAAGGATGGTCAGAAGCAGTTACAAGAGTTATAGAATGGATTAAAAAGAAAAAAGCAAAATATATAACCCCTATAACTAAATTTTTAAATAAGGCAATCAAAGCATTAAATAAAATATTAGGTATAATAGCAGGATTAATAGCAGTTCTAGAATTATTATATTTACTTCTCTTATCTAAATGTGCTTTAAATCAAGAAACATCTGGAGGGCATAGATCAGATACTCTTAATTCTGGTTTAGGAACATCAGGGACGGGGGCAAACGGAGGAGGAGACACAGGAAGAGGAGATGGTTATATAGGGGGTTCTAATGAAAATGAAGGAGACCAATTAGCAGCCTTATCAGCAACTTTAGATAATGGATCTCCTGAGGAAATAATGGCTAGATTTGCAGGAACAGGAAATCCAGAATATATACATTATGTAGAAAAAGCAGGATTTGTATCTTTTGGGTATGAAAGATTTAATGCAGCTATAGGTAAAGAATCAACAGTAGAACCTACTACAAAATTCGGAGCTACAGGAAATAATTTCTCATCATAAAACTAACAAAAAACAAATTAAATTTATATTTATAATAAACACAAACAAACATGAAAGCAAAAACATTCGAAAGCTTAATTAGAAAAGTAGTTCGTGAAGAAATCGATTACGCTTTAGGTAGAGAATTTAAATCACTTAAGGAAGATTTACGTAGTGAATTTAAACCAACAATTACAGAACATACAGAAAGAATGGTTGAAGTTCCTGAAGTTACAAAAAATTCTCTAAGAGAAAAAATAATGGGTAATGAACCCATAAAACAACGCCCAGCACAAAACTTTACATCTAACAGTGCATTAAATGATTTATTAAATGAAACAGCACAAGGAAGTACAAATACAGAATCAGCAAATTCACCTGTAAGTTTATCTCAACCTTTTTCATCAGGAGCTCCATTACCTATGGATACATCAGGAATACCTGAACCAGTAGCAAAAGCTATAACTAGAGATTATAGTGGTTTAATGGGGGCAATATTAAAGAAAAAAGCTCAATAATAAATGGCTATTATACAAAGATTACATAGAGGTATACATCCTCTAGATTTACCTCAAAATGATAAAGTAGCCGTAGGAATTACTTTACCTTTTGATGGTCCGGCTGTATTTAATTCATCCTTTACTACCAAACAACAAATCAAAAGTAATTTACTTAATTTATTATTAACAAACCCTGGTGAAAGGTTTATGAATCCTAAATTTGGAATAGGTATAAGAAAATTTTTATTTGAAAATATAATAAGTAAAGAAGTATTAAGGCAAAAAATACAAGACGGAATAATAAAATATATTCCTGAAATTAACTTAACAAATTTAGTTATGGGAAGAGAAAGTATGGATACTACCCCTGAAATTCATATGTTTAAAATACATATTGCATATAGGGTATTAAGAGAAAATTCAATGGACGCAGTAGAAGTAAACTTTAATTAAAATGGCATTTTCAAAAACATCAAACACAGTAAGAGATAAAGATATTAAATATCTTAATAAAAACTTTAATGACTTTAAAAGTCAATTAGTTGAGTTTTCTAAGATTTATTTTCCTGATACCCATAATGATTTTAGTGATGCCTCTCCAGGAATGATGTTTATGGAGATGGGGGCTTATGTAGGGGATGTTTTATCATATTATCAAAATACTCAACTACAAGAAAACTTTTTATTATTAGCAAAAGAAAAAGAAAATTTATATAATTTAGCTTACTCTATGGGTTATAGACCTAAAGTAACAAATACGGCTAATGTAGAATTAGAATTATTTCATTTAGTCCCCTCAGATCCTAATAATGATTATCTTCCTGATATAAAATACGCCCTTACTATTAATGCAGGATCTACTTTTATATCATCAGAAGGTCCTGAATTTATATTAGAAAAAGATGTAAATTTTAAATTAGATACAGAATTTGAACCCTTAGAAACAACCGTATATTCTATTAATAATGCTACAAATAAACCAGAATATTATCTTTTAAAAAAGATGGCAAAAGCATCATCTGGAGAATCCGAAAATGCAACATTTAGAGCACAAGGTTATCAAAAATTCTCACAATATGATTTATCAGGTGCTAATATAATAGGAATAGATAAAGTAACAGATTCTGAAGGAAATATATGGAGTGAAGTACCTTATTTAGCTCAAGATATAATATTTGATGCAGTTGAAAATATAGCTTCAAAGGATCCCGCATTACATGGATATAATGAAACTTCACCATACCTTTTAAAAGTAAAAAAAGTACCTAGGAGATTTGTAACTAGACTGTTATCTGATAATACCTTACAAATACAATTTGGAGCAGGAGAAAATTCATCAGTTACTGAAGAAATAATCCCAAATCCCGATAATATAGGTTTAATGATTAAAGATGGAAGAAGTAAATTAGATGTAGCATATGATCCTTCAAACTTTTTATATACTGGAACTTACGGAGTAGTTCCAACAGACACAACACTAACAGTAGAATATAGAACTAATTCTTATGGTATAAAATCCAACGTATCAGCTAATACTATAGAAGAATTAGGAACTATGAATATTAAAACCCAAACGGGAATAGTTAGTGCTGTAGCAAATGTTGTTAGAGAATCCTTAGCAGTAACTAACCCAACAGCAGCAACTGGGGGTGGGTCAGGAGATACTATTAATGATATAAGACATAATTCTGTAGCTAATTTTGCATCACAAAATAGAACAGTAACTAAAGAAGATTACTTAATTAGAACTTTATCTATGCCTGCTAAGTTTGGTAGAGTTGCTAAGTGTTATATAACTCAAGATGATCAAATTTCTCCCCTAACAACCGTTGCAGGTAGAATACCTAATCCTATGGCTTTAAATTTATATACTTTAGGATATACAAAAGATAAACAACTAACTACATTAAATAAAGCAACAAAAATAAATTTAGCAACTTATCTAGAACAACATAGAATGCTAACAGATGCTGTTAATATAAAAGATGCTTTTCACATTAATATAAAATTAGAATTTGAAATTATTACATTTAAAAACTTTAATAATGATCAAGTATTATTAAAATGTGTTGAAGAAATAAAAAGATTTTTTAACATAGATAGATGGCAAATAAATCAACCAATAATAATATCAGAAATATATAATACTATTGGGGCAATAGAAGGAGTACAATCTGTACCTTCAGTAAAATTAGAAAATGTAGCTGGACAAGATTTAGGATATTCTCCTTATAAGTATGATTTAGATGATGCTACTATAAAAGGAATAATTTATCCCTCATTAGATCCAAGTATGTTTGAAATAAGATTCCCTAATCAAGATATTAAAGGAAAAATAACACAATACTAAAATGGCATATTACTCTATATTTCCCGAAAAAGACGCAACAATATACAGCCACCCTAACAGAATAGGTTTGAATACAGGTGGAGATGAAATATTAGAATTATTAGAAGAAAAATCCTCTAATAAAGAAATATATTATCCTTCAAGAATTTTAATTAAATTTAAAAATAATGAAATTAAAGATGTTATAGAAAATAAACTAACAGGACAAGCTAGAGAGGTTAACACATCAAATTGTCAAGTAGATTTAGAAGTATTTTCTACAGAACATAAAAGTCTTCATGCTAATCATATAGTACAAGTTTATGCAGTTTCTCAATCTTGGGATGAGGGTACAGGTAGATTTTTAAATAATCCTTCTTCATCTAATGGTACAACTTGGGATATGAGAACATCTACAGGTTCAAGTGCACGTTCAATATGGAGTACTTCAAGTTTTGCTACTAATTCAACAGGATCTTGTTGTGATTATATGATTTCAGGAGGAGGAACATGGTGGACAGGAACTAATTACGTAGCAGAAAATTCATTTCAAAATGCAGATAATTTAGATTTAAGTTTAAATGTAACTAACTTTATTCAATATTTTTCATCAAGTTACTATCAAGGAGAGGTATACCCAAATGGGATAGAAAACGAAGGTTTCATAATAAAAAAACCGATCGCCACAGAATGTGATGCTTCATCTAGCTTTGGTGAATTACGTTATTATTCCGTGGATACACACACAATTTACCCACCTAAACTAACGTTTAAGTGGGATGATTCATCTTATTCTCATAGTGGTACTATATTAAGTAGTAGTTTATTTTTATCTCTTTATAACAATAAACAAGAATTTCAAAGAAAATCAAAACAACGTTTTAGATTAACTACAAGAAAACAATTTCCAGATAGAGCTTTTGTAACTTCTTCAAATTATTTAGACGTAGCTTATTTACCACAAACAAGTTATTATAGTTTACGTGACGCAACAACAGATGAAGTAATAATCCCCTTTGACACTTCATACACTAAATTAAGTGCAGATAGTGAAGGTATGTATTTTGATTTATTTATGGAAGGATTACAACCAGAACGTTATTATAAACTTCAATTTAAAGTAGATAGTAACGAAGGTATAGATATATATGATAAAGATTATTATTTTAAGGTTGTTAGATAATGTTAAATAAAAATACATTAAAAGAAAGAGGAGAAACAGACCTTCCTGTAAAGGTAGTTAAGTTTAAAGGCAATACTGCAACCCAAGAAAATAATAATGGTTTTAAGCATTCCCATCAATTTGTAGTATATGAGGATGATACAGTTGAAATATTTGATTTCTTTTATAAAGATCCTATATCAGGAGAAACAAGTAAACATTCCCATGAATATGTAGGAGAATACCCTCATGGTTATATGTTAGAAGAACAAATAGTAGGAATCCACCACTTACATAAAATACTTAGTGTTGCCCACCCTATTAAAGTTAAAAAAACTATATATGGTCCTAAATCTTTTAATAAATTAATCTCTAGAGATTTTAACGAATTCCATAAATCAACTCAAAATGACACGGTTGATCTTAAACAATTTTGGAAAAAATATCACGAGGCTTTCTTTGAAATACCAAGAGAGGGGGGCACAGAATCCCATGAATTTTTAATTAAATCCAGCTTAGATCATTATAATGATTATATAGACCCTAGAGATGCAGAAGTAATGGAACTTACAGGAAGAATAGTCGAATTAGAATTAGAATTAGCTCAACAAGATGATGTAAATAAAGAACATCCTATATTTACAAATGGTACTTTCCTTAAAGAGGCAGATAAAAAGACTGTTTACTATATGGATCAAGCTAGAAAAAGGGCAATAAAAAGTTTTGATACTTATCTTATACTTAAAAGAACACAAGGCCATCTTGAAGAAACACCAGATGAAGAAGTGTGGATAACAGTAACAGAAGATGTACTTAAAGGATTACCATCAGGACCTGAATTCCAAAATGAAGATCTTTACGGTGATGAGGAAGCTAGACAACAAGCAGAAAAAGAAAAAATAATACAACTAGACCCAGATGACTTTATAGCAGACCCATCTAATTATGATTCAGTAAGTGATTATATAGCTGCTTTAGATAAAGAAACTCGTCAATTATTAGCTAAAGAAGAATACTTAGAAAGTCTCAGGTACAGATATCAACGTGATTTAGGAGCAAGAGGAGAAGTATCTTTAACCCCTGAGGAATTAGCAAACGCAACTGGAAGATTAGAAGAAGTAACTCCGGAGTTATTAAAAACTAGACGTACTATTATAAGATACACAAAAATATTAGAAAAAGTAGATCCTGATGGGGATTTGAAAAATGTAACAATAGATACATCCCAACTAAAAAATATAGTAACGGGTGAAATGGATAAAAAAGTTACATCTAAAGAAAGAAATTCCCTTATAGGGAAAAATTTAGTAGATAGATTTTTAAAAGGCAAAGGAGCAAAGACAGGAACATCAACTTCAACATATTCAAATAATACTAAATCAACATCATCACCTTCATCTTCACCTTCACCTTCGGGGGGGATTAATTCATCATTATCAATGGCTGGTTTAGGAGGTTCAGGAATAGGAAATATAGCTGGAGAACCTCAACCAACATCTCCACCTAATGGTTTTGTTATTAATCCAAATAATTTACTAAAAAACGATAATATAGTAGAAGCTGGAAATTTAATGAGATTAGGAGTAAGTTCTCCTTCAGGAGATTGGTATTGGGGATTAAAATATAAGTCAGGAAAAGAAGAAACACCAAAACTAGAAAATGGTCTTTACAATAGATGGAAAAACTGGAGTCCAATAGGGGTTGGAGTAGGAGGGATGAACCCACATACAAAACCTATTTCTAGATATTATTGGAAGTTATCCAATTTTGAGTGGATACCAAAAGCAGGCACCTTTGGAATAAAAAATAGATATTGGCATGGTAAGAAAATAGATAATATGAGATAATGGAGAATATTCAAATAAATAACATTTCAAGAATAGATTTTAAAGATAAATCTAAAATAACTTCTAGAGAATTTAATAGAAAATTTGGTAAGAAAAATGACTATATAGAATTCCACATATATGATATGGGGGGAAATTTATTATATTCTATAGAGGACTACCAAGATTGGCAATATCCTGAGGTATTAGAAGAAGATAATTCTACCCTAACAAATACCTTATTTGTTGATCCAACTAAAAAACTTCTAGATCTAGGTTTTAATTCAGGTCAGTTTTCTTTAGTTTATAATTTACAAAGAAAAAAATTATTTGATACTTTTACTAAAGTATTTTATATTAAGGAAATATCCCCCTCAAGAACAGAATTAAAAGTATATTCAGATGTATATGATGTTAATGAGGTAGAAGAAGCTTTTAAATCTTACATGAACGAATTATCAGAGGAACAATTTGTTAAAGATCTTACTCTTAATTTTGGAAGTAATATAAATGTATTAGGGATTAATGTAGCTTATGATTTAAAAGAAAAATGTGCTTTAATAAAACTATATGAACCTCTACCATCAGATATAGAAGATAAAGCAACTTTTAAAATAGTAGAAGATATTATAGATCCTATAGAATTTATAGTAGATTTAGGAACACCTACATTAGCAGATGATAATATTGCTATAAAAGGCCCTAATTTTAGAATAGACACCCGTTTAAATGATTCAGTTCCATCTTCTTTTAAAACATATAATAGTTTTTTAGAAGGAGCAAATTCATCTTCTCTATATAATGTATTAAGTAAATTAAGCGAAAGCGTTGAATTATCAATAGACTTTACAAATACAAGTACTGGTTCTTTAGAAACTGGATATCATTTTGAAAACTTTACACATTTTGGTAGTGCAGAAGAAAGATTAAGAAATTTTAAATATAAACTGAGTTTAGTAGAATTATATGAAGCACAAATAAGTGAAATAGGAACAATAACAGGAACAATAGCTAACACAGCAACAGTTATAAGTAATAGAAATGCAATAGAATCAAAGAAAGCAAAAATACTTTCTAATTTAGATAACTATGAAAAATTCTTATATTATGAACACCACCCATATGCATGGCCTAAAATACCAAATTTTGGTATAGGAAGTATGGTATTAGATGTTGATTTACCTAACGATGCTGAAGAATTCTCAATAGGGACATCTGATTGTGATGTATTTACTAAACCTTACAACCTTTACCCAACTACATCAGACGAAGCTAAAACTTGGTTTGGTGATGTTGAAGAATTAAATATAGATTATGGGGGACAAATATTATCTGCTTCTAGATTTGATAGAGATAATAGTTATAATTTAACAAAAACATTACCTGAACATATTTCGGAAAGAGAAGAAAATGAAACTTATGTAACCTTTACAAATATGATTGGTCATTATTTTGATCAAATATGGTTATATATAGATCATATAAGTAAAATTAGAAATGCACATAATTCTTTTAATCAGGGGATATCAAAAGACTTAGTATTTACTGCTTTACAAAGTTTAGGTATAGAAGCTTTTGATCAATTTGAAAATGAAGAATTATTTGAATATATAATAGGGACTAATAAAACTACTGAGGGGGCCTTTGGAACTTATCAATCCCCTGATGGGCAAACAATGATGACTGCCGACATAGTTAAATGTGACAATGGTGGAAGTTCAATACCCAAAGGAGACATAACAAAAGAAGTTTGGAAAAGATTATATCATAATGTACCCTATCTTTTAAAAACTAAAGGAACAGAAAGAGGAATTAGAGCTTTAATGAATTGTTATGGAATTCCAGAAACAATTTTAAACATAAAAGAATATGGGGGTCCTACAACAGACGAAACAACCTATAAAACATTTAATTATGAAAAATTCGCTTACACACTACAAGGAGATTCGGGAACATCAGGGTTTTTTATAGAAGCCCCTTGGTATACTGATCAACCAGAATTTACAGGAGTACATATAAGTCACCCAGGCAAAGCAAAAGCACAAATAGTATGTTCTATGGGAACTATTGGTGAAAATTTTTCACCCCCTTTTCCTAAAACAATAGAATTAGAAGCAACTGATGGATCTATTCATATATTTTCATCAGGTATTGAATTTGAAATACATTCAGTAAGTGGTTTAGAAACAGCTCAAAGCATAACAGCTGCTATAGATGCACATCCTTTATTTAGTGCTTCTTTAGAAGTACCTAAAGATTTATTTGATTATAATCATTATGAATATAATTTAGATTTAGTAATAAAGCTAGAACAACATTTAATGGGGATAGAAGGAAATACACCTATAGAAGGTTCTTTATTTGACGATACTACTACCCCCGCTTGTGGTAATCCCCAACAATTTCCCCAAGTAGAATTTTTAACAAAAGTAGATTTTGGAACAGGAGGAGATGAAAACGCGGGGGGTGGGACTAATAATTCTACTTCAGTTACAACCGTAGTTCCTGGAACAAACTCATGTGATAGTAAAACTTTAATACAAAATGGTATAAAATGGGACCAATCAGGAGCTGAAATAAATAATGGTTTATTTCAAGATAAAGATGAATATATAGCTTGGGTAACTGATTGTACAAATGGGTTTTGTAATTATGATATATCTACTTTTAGTTTTGAATCATCTACCCCTAATGCAATTCCTTTATATTTAGGAGAAAAACAGTGTGTAGGGGTAAATAACGAAGGTTTATTTGTTGTAGAATGTTTTGAAGTAGATCCAACTTGTGTAAAACATTCAGACGATAAAAACCCATCAGTGTGTAATGCAAACTTCACTTTATATGTGTCAGATGAAGGTGCAACTATTAATGCAACCGCAGAACAATTAACAGATTTTCTCTTTATGGGAGATTCGGGAGATCCCGTAATAAATAATGATTTAACATTAGCAATACCTGATGCAGCTGGTACTTGGGTGTGGGATGAAAATTTAAATTCATACACAGGAAATGTAGGAAATTTAGATAGTTCTGAAGACGGGGGTGGAGACATATATTGGACTAGTCCTAGTGTCAATAATTCATCATATTTAACAGGCTTAGAAATAATAAATTACTTAAGCTCAAATTGTGAACACACAGGAGGTATAACTGGAAATTGTTATAAAATATATAATAATCTTATAACGGATTTAAATAATGAAGGATATGTTAACCCAGCAATACCTGGAGTAAACACAGATACTATTTTTTCAGAATTATTAACACCTGACATAACTACAGTATTTCCCGCTTCTTCTTCTTGTGGATGTGATGATTTTACTGTATTAGATGGACCTGGATTTAAAGCAAATGCTTTAGTTCAATTTCCTGATTCGGGGGGAGTAGGAACTCAAGCTAGTGCAATAATTTTATTCACTACTTCATCCGGGGGGGAAGGGTTGGCATGTTTTGGAGAATCAGTAATATTAGAAGATTCTTCTGGTACCTTTCACACATTTATATTATCAGGTAGTAGTTATGTAAATGCCCAACAAAATTTAGCAACTAATATAAATAATAATAGTAATTTTAGTGCTGTGTGGGAAGAGGTTGCTGATGATTATGGAATGGTAACCCAAAGAATAGAAATAACAACAGCAGCCACAGGTGTAGCTACAAACACACCAATTGGGGGAACTTGGCCAGGTAGTTGTATGCAAATAGATGCAGACCAAATTTCTAAGATAGCTCAATTTACAGGAGGAACAGGTGCACAAGGTGATAATGGGTGTGCTACTAATTTAAATGGAAAAACAATAATTTTACAAGATGTTAATGGTACTTCTCACACATTTACTATAACAGGAAATGACATTCCTCAACAACTTATTAATTTATCAAATGATATAAATCAAAATAATAATTTCTCTTCAACATCCACTTCAGCACCTTACTTTTTAGAAATAATACAAGATCAGGTGGGGGC
>TARA_R110000744_G_scaffold164101_2_pt1 | contig 14468 bp, 12 predicted proteins | sample TARA_R110000744 | Tara Oceans TARA_R110000744 (sample SAMEA4398083) | marine metagenome | biome: Polar Biome; feature: [DCM] deep chlorophyll maximum layer (ENVO:01000326); material: water (ENVO:00002006), including particulate matter (ENVO:01000060) such as... | depth 36 m | reverse complement strand
GAAAAGTTTCCTTACTTCCGCACTACGCTTAGCTAAACCGTTAGCGCCAACTAAAAAAAGACGATGAATAAAGAATATTTTCTACGAGAATTTATGACCGAAATTTGGAATAAAAAGAATTTTGATAAAGTTGAACAATACATTCATCCTGAATATACAATTCATCTTGACACGACGGACCCTTGGGAGGGGAAAACATTATCTCATTCTGAATTCAAAGAACGATTGAATTTTTCATTCAATTCATTTCCTGATATGAACTTTGAAATAACATCTGCAATTCCAGAAGAAAATCACGTTGCTATAACTTGGATTTTAACTGGCACTAATCTTGGAATGATTGGAGAATATCCGCCAACTAAGAAATCTATTAATACAAAAGGTCTAACAATTTATCATTTTAAGGACAATTTGATTAATGGACATACTCAAGTTTTTGACAGAATAACAGTTATGAAACAATTAGGATTTATGTAAAATGAAAACAAAAAAAGAACTTAAAGAAGCCTACAAACAAATGAAAATCCCAATGGGAGTTTTCCAAATAAGAAACATTAGTAACAATAAAATTCTGATTGACCATAGTATTGATATGGAATCAAAATGGAATAGACATAAAATGGAACTCAAATTTGGAAACCACAGGAATCGGAGCTTCCAAAAAGATTGGAATGAGGATGGAGAAGAAAATTTTGTATTTGAAGTTTTATCAGAATTAAAAAGTAGAGACGAAGAAAATATAAATTATAATAAGGAATTGAAAACGCTGCAAGATATGGTAACTGAAGAGTTGAATATTGAGAGTATCTACAGATAAAAAGCAGGTACTAACAGAACCTATACTTAATAAGGGTTTAGGGTTTGTGCAGGGTTAATATTTATTTATATTGTCGCAAAATCTTTCGGATTTTGCTTAGTTAAAAAATTAAATCAAAACAAAAAGCTTTTGCTTAGTGCGTGGCGGAATGTAATCGCTTATACGACCCTTACTAAGTATAGCCCAGCCGTTGTAGCCAATTAAAAAACCATACGAATGTCAATTACTAAAGAATCTGAATTAATAGGGATGCAAAAAATTAGTGAAGTTGTTGGAACTACACTAAAATTAATGAGAGAATACGCAAAAGTTGGTATGTCAACTAAAGAGCTTGATGAATATGGAGGAGAAATTTTAAAGAGTTATGGCGCTAAATCTGCACCATACGAAACTTATGGCTTTCCTGGTTACTCTTGTATAAGTGTAAATAAAGAAGCGGCTCACGGAATACCATCCGAGAAAAAAATACTGCAAGAAGGAGATTTAATTAATATTGATGTTTCAGCAGAACTAAATGGTTTTTGGTCTGATAATGGAGGTTCTTTTATACTTGGAAAAGACATTCATAATCACCAACCTCTTGTAGATGCTTCTAAAAACATTTTACGCAAAGCAATAGGCAATATTAAAGGCGGAGTAAAAATTTCTGAAATTGGATATTTAATAGAAACAGAAGCTAAAAAGTCAGGATTTAAAGTAATTAAAAATTTAGCAGGTCACGGAGTTGGTAGAAGTTTACACGAAGAGCCTGAGAATATTTTAAATTACAGAATTAAAAGTAACAGAGAACGATTTAAGAAAAATACAACGGTAGCAATAGAAACTTTTATTTCAACAAAATCTACTATTGCTGTAGAATTAAATGATGGTTGGACTTTAGTTGGCAACAAGGGTGGGTATGTAACCCAACACGAACAAACAATACTTGTAACTGATAACTATCCAGTTATTTTAACAGAATCTAATCAAATTTGGAATTAAATGACTGGCTACAACAATGGCTATAAGTAATTGCTTGTTATCGTCTACTTTGAAAATTCCTTCGGAATTACCAACTTGGTGTGTCCTTGTAATGTTAAGTGATAAACTACGCATAGTTAGACCGTTAGCTGCAAATTGAAAAAATATGATTAGACCGTTCAAACCTGATGACAAAGAAAGCTTACTCAGAATTTTCAGGTTGAATGTTCCTGAATTCTTTTACAAAAATGAAATAAAAAATTTTGCAGAATACCTAAATCAAAATATGCAAACCTATCTGACGATTGAAGGGGATAATACTATTGTTGGCGGAACTGGATATTACGTGAATGAAGATGATAATTCTGGACCAATAACGTGGATTTTTTTTGACCCAAGTTATGCGGGAAATGGATTGGGAAAACAGTCGGTAGAACATTGTATGAAAATATTTCGTGAAGATAAAAGGGTAAAAAAATTGATTGTAACAACATCTCAGCTAGCCTATAAGTTTTTTGAAAAATTTGATTATAGCATTAATCGAATCGAAAAAAATTATTGGGTAGAAGGTTTGGACCTATACGAAATGGAAAAGGTCAACGAATAAAAACCAGCAGCTAACATAACCTATAAACAATAAGGGCATCGGGCTTAATCGCAGGGTTTATGTATTTTTATGAAGTCTGCAAAACCTTTGGGATTTTGCTTTAAACAATAAAAGAAAAAACAAAACAAAAAGATTTTGCTATGTGCATGGCGGAAAGCAAACGCTAGTTTGCTCCCCTTCTGTTCATAGCTAAGCCTATGACAGTAATTTGCTAGTCTTATATAAACTTCTGTTCTCTCAACCAGCCTCTATTTTAACATTGGATTCTCTAAATATTAAAAAGGTTAACAAAATTCATTAATTTGTTAATTTGTAGTTTTACTCATCAATATTTAATTTATGCCCTATCAAGATGTATTTCTTATTTTCTGGAAAATAGTAACAGAAAGTATTGGAGAAGGTAACTTTGCGAAATTAACCATGGCTAAAACCATTGGTAAACCTAATTTGAGAAATATATTTGTTAGACCAATCTATTCTGAAGTTGGCTTTAAAGTCTTACTTAAATTACGTTACAGATCTAGAGAGACAGAAGATCAAACTGAAGAGCTCACTATAGATGAAGCTTTTGTCATCTTGAAATCACATCTTAAAACATCTTTCTCGACAGTTCTATTATTCACAACAACAAAAGATGTGTTTTTTAAAGTTAATAAAAAGGGTGTTGGAAGCTTTACTGAAAATCCTCCGACTTTTAGCGATATTACTCAAGCTAAGGTTGACGATTAAGATATCCTGATAACTGAAAAAAAAGACATAATTTATTTTCGTTCCCTTACCCAAAAATCATACGGAACGTTCCAATAGCCCAGTACCGGCATTATATAACATACTACTCGAGACGGGTATTTATAGTATAGATTAACATCTTGGGTATCGGTCTCATACTCGACAAAAAAACCATACATTGATATTGGTTTATTTTCGAACAGCCCATTATCTTTTAATGCGCATTCATAGCGCTCCTTCCCTATCTCCTTCAAAAGAGCCTTTATGGAAGTAATATTATAATTTCTAAAAACAGTTTTGGACATTGTCCAAATTTCAGGATATATTCCAAATTAATTATAGCTTCTTTGAAAATATTATTAACAATGAGCAAAATAAATAAAAACTAACTACCGGTGAGGTTGTTAACCAAACCTAAAAAACAAATCTCTTCAATGGTGTTGAAGAGATCCAAAAACTAAATAGACATAAAATAATTATCATGAATAATCATAACCAATAAATTTTAAAAACTCTTGGGAATTTGAAGGTGGTTATTTAATCAGGCTAAATATTAACTACTTAGAGTTACCAAGCTTAAAATCGCTTTCATAAATTGACACATGTTGAAATTCTGTTCTTATATAAGATTCAGAAAATCAAAATCTACAAGTAACCTTAACTTAAAAACTATGAGATCAATTTGGAATGGCTCTATAAGCTTCGGATTAGTATCTATACCCATAAAACTATTTTCAGGTTCTGAGGATAGAAAACTTGATTTGGATATGTTAGACAGTCATGATGGTGCACGCATACGCTACAAACGAGTCAATGAAGAAACTGGTAAGGAAGTAGAATGGAAAGATATTGTAAAGGGCTATAAAAAAGACGATGAATACATTGTATTGGAAAAAGAGGATTTTGAAAATGCCAATATGAAGAAAAGTAAAACCATCGACATTGAGCAATTTATAGCCGAAGATGAAGTATCTGATGTACTTTTTAAAAAACCCTATTTTATTAAACCTCAAAAAGGTGGAGAAAAATCATATTCATTGCTACGCGATGCCTTAAAGAAAACTGAAAAGTTAGGAGTAGCTACATTTGTTATGCGACAAAAAGAACACTTATCTCTAATCGGTATTTATCAAGATGCGCTGGTATTACATGTTATTCGATTTGAAGATGAGATTAGAAGTACCAAAGAACTTGAACTACCAAAAACAAAAATTGTAAAGAAGGAAATGGATATGGCCATTTCTTTAATCGACCAATATACCGAGAAGTTCGATTTTGCCAAATTCAAGGATGTCTATAACCAACAACTTTTAAAAATCATAGAATCTAAGGCTACTGGCAAAGTTAGAAAGTCAGAAAAATTTGAATCTAAACCTACACCTGCAAAAGACTTAATGGCGCAATTAAAAGCAAGTCTAGAAAAAAGAGAGAAAAAAGCATCTTAAACTGTGAGTTTAAAAATGTATTACGATAAGAGAAATTTTGAAAAAACCCCAGAGCCTAAAGGGGTGCTACAGCCTATTTCTCAAAATCAACGTTTCGTTATACAACGCCATGCCGCAAGTAGATTGCATTATGATCTACGGTTAGAAATCAATGGCACACTAAAAAGTTGGGCAATACCAAAAGGACCTTCTATGAACCCAAACGACAAACGTTTGGCTGTACGTACCGAAGATCACCCGATAGAATATTTAACTTTTCACGGCACTATACCTAAGGGTAATTACGGCGCGGGGAACATGATTATATGGGATACGGGAACTTTTGAAATAGACACCATAGAAACAGATAAACCGCTTTCGGAGCAACTTACGATCGGTAATATTAAATTGAAGTTTTACGGTAAAAAAATTGTCGGTCGATTTGCCCTTGTTCGTACTTCATCAAAAACTGATACAGAGCAATGGCTGTTACTGAAAAAAAAAGATGAATTCGCTATTTCTACTTTTTACGATGCCGAAACATTAGTACCGTTATCTGAAACTAGAACGAAAAAATTTACAACGGAAATAAAGCCAGGTTCGATAATACAGCCTATGTTGGCCTCTACTTCTAAAGAGATATTTAATGACCCTAACTATATATATGAACTTAAATGGGATGGTTACAGGATTATCTCGCACATAAACAATACTAAAGTTTTATTACAATCAAGAAACGGCATTAATTACAATTCAAAGTTTTCAAAATTATATGACGAACTCTCTACCATAGAATATGATGTCATTTTAGATGGCGAAGTCGTTCTTGTTGATACAAATGGTATTTCAAAATTTGCAGCATTACAAAATTATCCCAATAGCGAGGGTGAATTACGCTATTATGTTTTTGACATGTTATTTCTAAACGGTCATAGTATGTTAGACCTAAAGTTAATTGAAAGAAAAAGTCTTATTCAAGATGTCATTGGTGGTTTGAACATTGTACAATATTGCGATCATATTGAAGGCATGGGAACTGCTTTATATGAAAAAGCAATTGAAGTAGGTATGGAGGGTGTTATGGCCAAAGAAAAAAGTTCTAATTATGCTATAGGAACCAGAACAGAAAAATGGCTAAAAGTAAAGGCTATTCTAAGTACCGATGCCATTATTTGCGGATATACAGAATCTACAAATAGTACTGAATTAGTTGGTTCGTTAATTCTTGGTCAGTACGAAAACCATATATTGACATATATTGGCAATTGCGGCTCGGGCTTTACAGATAAAGGTCGCAGAGAATTGCAAATACTGCTCTCTAATTATGAGGTCAACAGCAATGTATTCGATAAAAAAATACCATTAAAGGGAAGAAAAGCGCATTGGACACAACCTATATTAGAATGTGAGGTCACCTTTTCAGAACGCACAAAAAACGATTTACTTAGAAACCCTGTTTTAAAACGGATTAAAAGCGAAATTCCCAAATTAAACTCTGATCCCAAAACCCTAGTAGCGGTGCATAAGAAAAAAATATCTCCTTCGAAAGAGATTATTACTATCGATGGCTTAAAAGTACCAATTAGTAATTTGGATAAAATTTATTGGCCCGAATCAAATCTTACCAAGTATGATTTAATCGATTATTACCTGAACATTTCTGAGTACATATTACCGCATTTAATAGATAGGCCGCAAAATCTACATCGACACCCTAACGGTATAAATCAAGAGAGTTTTTACCAAAAAGACAATGAACATTTACCCGATTGGTTTGAAACTATTTCTATTTACTCAAAATCATCAGAACGAGAAATAAACTATTTACTGTGTCAAAATGCCGCTTCCTTAATTTACATGGCAAATTTGGGTTGTATTGAAATCAATCCGTGGAGCTCAAGAAAGCTGAGTTTAGATTATCCCGATTATGGAATAATTGATTTGGACCCTCCGAAGAACATGAATTTTGAAAAGGTAATTCTGGTAACCAAAACATTTCATAAAATTTTGATTGATCTAAGCATTGAGAGCTTCTGTAAAGTATCTGGTTCTAAGGGTATTCATATTTATCTACCTATGGGTCATACTTACACGTATGAAGAAGTTAGAAATTTCATTAAACTGCTGTGCCATTTAGTAGAAGAGCGTTTACCTGAACTCACCACCTTAGAACGCACTATTAGCAAAAGAAAAGGAAAAATTTATCTTGACTATTTACAAAATCGCAGAGGGCATACAATTGCATCGGTGCATTCGGTTAGACCAATAATGAAAGCACCAGTTTCAGCACCTATACATTGGGACGAACTAAATGGCGACCTTGATCCGCGTAAATTTCTAATGAAAGGGTACTTTAAAAGATTAGAAGAATTAGGTGATTTATTTAATAGCTTGTCAACTTCAAATTTTGATATGGCTTCGACCTTAAATAAATTAGAATCTACTATTTAAATAGTTGTTTAAGTTTATAACAAAACTTAAAAGAACTAGAATCAGGCTTTTTTTAGGAGGTTTATTAACAGTAATTTTTATAAGGATTGAAAAAGAAAAAAATAAGCTATTTTTAAAGCCATATTGTAAAAAATTAACATTAAAAATATATGTAATACTTTCTAATATGGGGTACATGAATAAGCTACACATTCTATTAGTTGATGATGATAAAGATGATTGTGATATATTTAAAGAGGCATTAGAGGAGTTAGAATTATCTTCTGCTCTTACAATTCTGCATAATGGAATTGAGCTTCTAGAATATTTATCTTCCAAAGAAGGTATTTATCCCGATATATTATTTCTTGATTTGAATATGCCAAGAAAATCTGGATTAGAATGTATTAAAGAAATGAAATCATCCACCTCATTATCCAGTATTTCAACAGTAATATATTCTACATCATACAATACCAATGTAGTTGAAGAACTTTATGATCTAGGTGCACATTATTACATTCAAAAACCAAGCTCATACAAGTGTTTAAAAAAAGTTATTGAGCAATCAATACATTTATTAAGCGAAGAAAACAAAACTCCAATTTCTAGGGCTAATTTTGTCCTCAAACCTTAAACTAACTTATGCACGCTGACGACTCTTCATTTATTTTCTTACAAGGAGGCGGAGAAATGGGGAAACTCATAGAATCGTACGATTGGAACGATACTCCATTAGGTGAATTAAAAAATTGGTCGCAAACATTAAAAGCCAATGTTAGCACAATGCTCAATACCCCATACAGTATGTGTATTGTGTGGGGAAATGAATCTATCGAAATATGTAATGATAGCTTTTGCTCGACATTAGGCTTAAGTAAACACCATAATACTTTAGGAAATGGAATGAAATTAAAATTTGCCAAAGATTGGCAAAATATAGATGCTGCACTAAAAAGTGTAATGAACGGCTATGCTACCGATAGTCAATTAGTTTCATTACCTAATAATAAAAATAGTAAAACATATAATTATCAATTCGAATTCACCTATAGCCCAATTAGATTGGAGACAGGTGAAATTGGGGGTGTCTTAATTATAGTGCAAGAAAGAGATATTACCGATAAAAAAACTTTGGAATTAGAATTACAAGAAAGCGAGAATCAATTACATTTTGCCATTGAGGCAGCTGAATTGGGCACGTGGGACTATAATCCGCAAACCAATATTTTTACCGCTAATGATAGATTAAAAGATTGGTTCGGGTTACCTCATAAGAACGAGCTTGAATTAACAGAAGCGCTTAATGCCATCAATGAACAAGATAGGGATCGAGTGGCCTCTGAAATTCAAATAGCATTAGATTATTCATCGGGCGGCAGTTATGATATTGAATTCAGAATCAATAACCTAATCAACAAAAAAGAAATTATTTTACATGCTAAAGGTAGAGCATGGTTTAATGATGATACTATTGCCTATCGCTTAAATGGTACGCTAGAAGATGTAACTACGCGTGTATTGGCAAGAAAGAAGGTAGAAGAAAGCGAAATCCGTTATCATAATCTAATACAGTCATCACCCTCATCTATTGCCATTTTATCTGGTGAAGATTTAATAATAACAATTGCCAATAATACTATAATTGAGTATTGGGGAAAAGGTAAAGATGTTATTGGAACTCCATATTTTAAATTATTGCCAGAATTGATAGACCAGGGTTATGACACGATATTTAAAGAGGTCTATGAAACCGGCAATCCTTTTACCGCATTAGAAACTCCTCTATATTTAGTACAAGACGGTGTAGCTAAGACGAAATATTACAACTTCATCATTTATCCGCAGAGAGATTCAGAAAAGAATATTAATGGTCTTGGTATCATTGCGACAGAGGTAACCACGCAAGCACTTTTAAATAATAAGATTAGGGAAAGTGAACAAAATATACGAGCCTTGGTCGAAAGTGCTCCTTTCCCTATTGCCGTATATGTAGGAAACGAAATGCTCATCTCATTGGCAAATCAGTCCATTATGGATACTTGGGGAAAAGGGAATGATGTAGTTGGTAAACTATATTCAGATATCTTACCAGAATTAGAAAATCAACAAATATTCAGTCAAGTTCGTGGAGTATTCCATACAGGGATTCCTTTTCATGCTAAGAATCAAAAAGTTGATTTAAGAATAGATGGTATTTTAAAAACGTTCTTTTTCAATTATAGCTTTACTCCCCTATTCGATGAATCTGGCAAAGTATATGCAGTAATGAATACTGCTGCAGATGTAACTGAATTACACGAAGCTAAAATTAAGATCGAAGAAAGTGAAAAGAGATTTAGAAATATGGTTATGCAAGCGCCACTAGGCATAACCATTTTTAGAGGACCTGACAATATTGTAGAAATTGCTAACCAAAATTACCTAGAGATTATAGAAAAAGCTAATGAAGATTTTATAGGAAGCCCACTATTTGATAGCTTGCCCGAGGTCAAAACTATTATTGAACCTATAATCGCTGACATATATAAAACTGGTGATGATTTTCATGGTTATGAATTTCCAGTAGTTTTAAACACCCAAGGCACCTCTGAAACAAAATATTTTAATTTTGTTTATCACCCCTTAAAAGAGGATAATAAAATTACGGGCATCATGGCCGTTGCTACCGAAGTAACAGCAATGGTAAAGGCAAAACATGTAATTGAGGAAAACGAAGAAAAGCTGAGTCTAATTATCGAAGCTAGTGAGCTAGGGGTATTTGATGTTGACTTAAGAACGGATGATATTATAGCTTCTAATAGATGTTATGAAATTTTAGGTTTTGATAATGAAACAAACTTAACGTATGATGTTATGGTGAATAATATTCACCCAGATGATTTAGATTTACGAAAAGATGCATTTGAAACGGCTTTTAAGGAAGGAACTTTAAGGTATCAATCTCGGGTAATATGGAAAGACCAGTCGATACATTGGATTGATGCAAAGGGAAAAATATTCTACGATGAAGATAAAAACCCAATAAGATTGCTGGGTACTGTTCGAGATATCACTGAAGAGCGTAATTTTCAACAACAGCTTTTAGAGCGAGAAGAAAAATTCCGACTATTGGCAGATTCTATGCCCCAATTTGTTTGGACATCTGATGCCAAAGGAAACTTAAATTATTTTAATAAATCGGTTTTTGATTTCTCAGGATTAACGCCTGAAAAAGTTTATAAAGATGGGTGGATTCAAATTGTTCATTTTGATGATAGAGAAGAAAACATCAGACTCTGGACAGAAGCCATAAGTACAGGAAAAGACTTTTTATTTGAACATCGCTTTAGAAATGCAATAGGAGAATACCGGTGGCAATTAAGTCGTGCTATTCCACAAAAGGATATTGACGGCAATATAAGGATGTGGGTAGGTACCAGCACCGATATTCAAGAGCAAAAAATGTTCACCAACGAATTAGAGAAGATTGTTCAAATACGAACCAACGAACTACAGCATAAAAATGTAGATCTTGAAAAAATGAATAAAGAGCTACAGTCGTTTGTATATATCTCTAGCCATGATTTACAAGAACCGTTGCGTAAAATTCAAATATTCGCCTCTCGTATTCTAGAAACAGAATTCGAAAGTTTATCAGATAGGGCAAAACATGATTTTACAAGAATGCAAAAAGCTGCATTTAGGATGCAAACACTAATTCAAGATCTGCTTGCATATTCTAGAACAAAAGTTGAAGATATAACCTTCGAAATTTTTAATCTAAACGAAGTAATTGAAGATGTACAAGAAACATTAAGTGAAGATTTAAAAAATAATGAGGTTACTTTCAATTTGAATATCCAATGCAAGGTTAGAATTATCCCCATACAGTTCAAACAAATTATACACAATTTAATAAGTAACTCTATTAAGTTTGCTCGCGAAGATCAACCGTTAGTAATTAAGATTGATTGCGAGCATGTAAAAGGTAAAGATCTGGACATAGAAACCTTAGATAACAATAAGAAATACTGCCACATTCGCTTTTCCGATAATGGTATCGGATTCGAGCAAGAATTCAGTGAAAAAATATTTGAAGTGTTTCAACGATTACATAGTAACGATGAATACACAGGTACTGGCATTGGACTTGCAATCGTAAGAAAAATAATTGAAAACCATAAAGGTCATATTTCGGCAAAAAGTATCGTAAATGAAGGTGCTACTTTTCATATTTACATTCCAGCATAACTTGTGTAGATTATGTACCTTATTGAATATTTAATACATATCAATTAATTCATGAACTATCAGACGGTTCCAACCAAATACAGATTTGAATTCTCGTGCGAATTGTTATTGAAATTTGGAAGTTTCAACCCATAACAATACGGGCAGACAGCAGATTATACTAAATGGTCGTATAGAAATGGTTTTTACCTTAGGAAACAACATTAAGCGTTATACTTCAAAAGATGAATTTATCCTACAACCCCGTGTGAAAAAGTCATAGGTATTTCAGCCTGATATTAGTTGCAAAATTATTTTTTTGGTAAATTATAGAAGTTCTCTTTTATGTTGTGGATTTTTTTTACCCTTTTTTAAATTTGGTAAATGGAAAAATCATCGGTACATTTTTTTGGTAAGCTTCATAATCTTTTCCAATTAGATGTTTCAAATCTTTTTCTTCCAAAAATTTAACAGCAATTAAAATATAGATCGTAGTAACCACAGCAAACAAAAGACGGCCAAAAGTCATTGTAGGTGCCGCCCAAAAGGCAATAATAAAGCCCAGCATTAAAGGATGTCGTACCAATTTATAAAACCAGTTAACTTGAAATTCTGGATAGGTCAAGGACCGGTTTTTAAAGTTTTGATAGATCTGAGTCAGGCCAAAAAGTTCAAAATGACTTATCATAAAAGTGGATAGAAAAACTATCAACCAACCTGAAAAGAATACCACCATTATAACAGTGGATACTAAACCTTCGGTATCCCAAACAATGGAGGCCATTGGTTGCCATTTCCAATACATCAAGATTAATAAAAGGCTGGATAACAAAACATAAGTACTTCGTTCAATAGCCGGATTAATATATTTAGTAAACCATTCCTTAAAAGCCGGCCTCGCCATAACGCTATGCTGAATAGCGAAAAGACTCATCAGACCTACATTTATCAGTAGGGCAGTCACAAGTGGAATTTCTTCCCCAGTATCTATCGATTTGGGTACGAAAAGGTTTCCGACGAAACCTATGGCATATAGAAATGCGATTAGAAATATAAAATAAGCAATGATTCCATAAATAAATACGAGTACTTTTTTCATGATATTTGGTTTAAGGTTATATTATTTTTTAAACTGAAATTTGAAATTCATAGTTTAATAAACTAAAATGCTTCTTGTTCCTTAAAGTCATTAACTGTTTTTTGCTTAAGAAAATTTAGTTTTAGTTTATATAATGTTTAATCGCAAATCATCCTTTACTCCACTCAACAAAGTCTATGATTTACGTTTAAATGTAATTTTTGATTTTACACTATTAGAGCTATTATAAGTCTAAAAATTCAATGAAATAAAAATGTAAAGAATATTCAAACAAGCCATAATAAGCATGTTGAAAACATGTTAAAATATAGTTCGGGTATTAAAATTATGATGCAGAACCTTTAAACAATGTTGAAATGAGTACTGGAAAGGTTAATTTGTAGAGGAAGTTTTTATAGGTAAGTCAATACTTGAAAACCCGACCTTGTCGTATAAATTTATATATCGAATGTCATTGCGTATCAGGGCCAATAAAGGTTCTTCGCGTAACCACATCAATTCTACTTCATGCCTGTCGTACGATTTTTGAAGCCACTCAAAAGTTTTTTCGAAGTCTTTTACATGCGCATGGTAAAGTGCTATGAACCAAGCAGGACTGCCCGATGAGCCTTTGTCATATTCATTTTGTAATTCTGTTAAATATTGAATGTTTACTTTTGAATTACCTTCCATTTGTGCATAAACAGCGTTTAGCCACATTAAAATTGGTGGATAATCTGGAAATTGGGTTATTATCTTTTCTAGTTGAATTTTTGATTTTTCGTATTCTCCCAGATAGTAATATAGTTTCGTGGATTCTCGCAAATAAAACCAGTTATCATTATACAAAGGATCTGTTTGAGTTAATATTTCTTTGGCTTCATCCTTAGAACCTAAATAGAACAAGGCTTCTGCTTTAAAAAACGGATGAAATACATTTGACGGGTCATTTATGATATAATATTCAATTGCCTTAAGGGTTTCCTCTGGCCTTCCAGTTTTAATGGGGTAATCAAGTGAAATAACAGATGGTTTGTACTGTATGGAATTACTGATTTTTTTTTGGAAAAACTTCTCTACAAGTTCGAAATTCCAATCATAAAAAAACATACCTGTATGCAGTTCTTCCTCAACTCGTTGATTGTTCGGTTCTAATTTCAGCGCTTGTTCTAATAAACCCTTTGCATTACCCCAAGCTATTTGCTCACCGTAAAAACCCCAAACTGATCCGCCCATATGCCAAACATTAGCCATGTCTATATATGGTTCTACAAAATTCGAATCTGCCACTATTGCCTTTTCATATAGGCTAATAGCGTTAGAATATGACAATTCGTTTCCTTTTTGTCTTTGAAACTCGCCTTGAAGGTAATAAGAATACGCCTGTTTACTTTTTGTAGGTGTTTTTTTAATATCGGCTAGTTCATCTTTGGCAATAGCAGCATTCATATTAGCAGCGATACCTTCTACCACTTCGGTCTGCAGTTCAAAAATTTCATCACTTTTCCATTCTTTGGTGTATTCCTCTGACCATAGATGTACATTCGAACTACCCTGAATCAATTGTAGTTTAATTTTAATTTGATCACCTGAAATTTGAAGATTACCCTGCAAAAGGTTTGACACCCCTAGCTCTTTAGCAATATTCTGTATAGATTTTTTGGTCGTCTTGTATTGTAGGGACGATGTGAACGGAATTACTTTATCTATGGCATCGATTTTTGTGAGTCCTGAAATAACGGCATCAGTCATGCCATCACTGATATATTCCAAATTTGGGTCTCCGGTCCAGTTTTTAAAGGGTAGTACGGCAATTGATTTTTCACTACTGTTATCTATAGTTTTGTTAACATCTTTCTTTGGGTTAGTAGTATAAAAAAATAACGTCAATGTAGCTATAGTTGCCAATAACACGGACCAAAGGACTATTTTTCTATCGCTAATTCTTTTAGTGGATTTTACGCCTTGTAAAGGAATTTCTCTTGATATTCCAGGACTGCCAGTTTTAACATTCTCTTCAGCACCCATAGATTTTACATCTCCAGGAGTAAACCCATATAACTTATGAAAAGAGGTACTGAAGTAGGTAGCACTACTGAAACCTACACGATATGATGCCTCCGAAGCCGTAATATCCTCTTCTTTAAGAATCATCAATGCTTTTTTTAATCGGTACTCCCTTATAAATTGGCTTGTCGAAATACCTAAGAG
>TARA_R110000744_G_scaffold119126_2_pt1 | contig 14477 bp, 14 predicted proteins | sample TARA_R110000744 | Tara Oceans TARA_R110000744 (sample SAMEA4398083) | marine metagenome | biome: Polar Biome; feature: [DCM] deep chlorophyll maximum layer (ENVO:01000326); material: water (ENVO:00002006), including particulate matter (ENVO:01000060) such as... | depth 36 m | reverse complement strand
TTTCAGAACCATGAATCCAATTTTGAGTAGTTAAATCAACGGGTTCTTCAATGAAGTGGTCTTGTTGGGCGAGGAGTGTGGTGCTTGTATTTAAAAGGAGAAGTGTTGTTAGTATTAGGATTTGTTTCATTTTTATAATTTTTGTTGAATAATGAAATGGCTTGCTTTATTATTTAGATTCAGGAGGCATATATTTTTCACCTTTTTCCCAAGCATCTGTAATGCCTTTATAATTTGGAAAATCTTTTGGTAAATCCTTCGTCCAATTTTCTATGAATTTTGGATTATTACTATTTGGTCTTGGATTTGCATTATTCATTCTTGCTTGAACAGGAGTTCTAACTGCGTCTCCCATAATTACAACATGCTGTTGTGGTAAAATTGGTAATTGTTGTAATATATCTTCATTGGCAGCAGAAACTAGTTGTCTAACATATTTTTGGTCTTCTGGATTTTGAAGTCTATGAATAATAAAAGAGTTGCATTGTGATAATACTGTCTTGGATAATTCGGATGGTCGTTGACTCGAAACAAGTAATGAGATACCATATTTCCGACCTTCTCTTGCAATACGTTCAAAGACTTTTTTTGCTATTGATTCTCTATCACCACGGTTTTTTTCAGGAATATAATTTTGGGCTTCTTCTAGAGCAATAACCATCGGTAATTTACCTCTATCACTTTCAGGTAAACGAGATGTAAAGTCCAAAATAAGTCTTCCAATTAAACCTGTAATTGTTTCTAAAACCTCAAAAGGTAATAAGGACATATCAATTATGGTTACCTGACTTGGTTTATCTTCTTGTAACTTTTCTATTTCAGTTTTTCCTAGACTAGCTTTGTAGTATTCAGTAAATAAATCTTTGTCTGCTGTATTATATACTTTACAAAAATCACCTAGAATAAATGAAATGAATTTTGCTAATGCACTATTAATTTCATCTGTTTGGCTCAATAATAATGGTTGTGATATTCTTTCGTCGCCCTTGTAAGATTGTAATCTTAATCTTAAAGTTGAAACAAATTCTCTTAATCTGTTTCCTGAATTTTCTTGTTCACTTATAGCTTCATCAAAGAATCTATCTAATAAATCTTGAAAATTAAAATAGATAGGCAAATCAATATTGCGCTCTTTGGTTATTTCAATCTTGTTTGCAAAGGAAAAATACAACGATAATTCTCTTTTTAAAATTGCTGAGCTATCTGTTAATACTGCAGAGCTTACATTTCCATTTACATATTGTCCGGGCTTTGTTAGTTTTCCTTTTTCTTTTGCAAGTTCCCTCAATGCACTCAATAAATGTGTTTTATCAAAGTCAGTATCTAAAGCCGCTAATTCAGTTCCGAAGTCATCTAATGCATCATAAATTGTATTTTTTATCTTAAAATCATTTGCTTCACATTCATTAAGTATCGTTGTCATCCTTGAAATAAAAGCTTGTGGTATTAGCTTTTGACTAGATGCTTGTGTTTGATTTTTTGCCAATCCAAGGGCATGTTTAAATACCGGTGCTTGTGTTCCAGAGGTTGGTTCAAATAGATAATCAAAATCAGCAAAGTTCATAAACCAGAACGGAACTTTCATTCCATCTTTATCTATATGAAATGGGTTGACTAGTTCTAGATTCTTAGATGGGTTTTTTTTTGTGCCTTGAAAAGCTTGTTTATATTCTCCGTTTGTGTCAAATATTATAATATGAGCATTTTTTAATTTTTCTCCGTTGTAATCAAAATCAAACATACTTTGAATAATAGAAGCAAACGTACAAGATTTTCCAGAACCTGTATTGCCCAATATTGCAGCATGTTTACCAAAAAACTTGTCTGGATTAATTTTTATTTTATAATCAGAAAATGAAGGTGAAGTGCCAATAGGTAAGTAGTAGTCATCATCAAAATTTATTTTTTCTGAAACTTCTTTCTTTTTTTGGTCAAAAATATTATCCAAGTCTTGACTAGTTACATACCACACAGGATTATCAAGAATAGGATAATTGTAAACACCCTGAATATATTTTCCGCTATTTTCAATTGTACCAATCATTGTGGCTACCAAATATCTTGCAGATTTGGTTAAAAAGATAGCTTCCTTGTTTTTCCCAATTTCGGTTTCATCAATTGACCTTACGCTAGTTACCATAGCGACAATTTTATCTGAGCCAATTGGAATAATTACGTATGAATTAATTCGTGCAACTTCAAATATATCTTCATATCCACTTTTATAAAGACTTTTTAAATCATCATCAAGTCGAATGTATGCTCTAAAACTGTCAACTGAAATTACTTTTCCTATACTTCTTTCACCCATTATTCCTTTTCTTTTGTTGGTTCAGTTTTAGAAGTCTTTGTACTTAATAATGCATTTAAAGTATTTGCAACTTTTTCATTATTATCAATATTATTGAAATTTGGCATTAGTGTATCTGAAAAAGTCAGAAAGTCACCAAAAAAGGCTCCTTCAAGTATTATGATTCTAGAATCATTTAGTTCTTTTAGATTTTTTATGTATTCGTTTTGCGTGCCTTGAAAATCAACAACAATAAGAGTGAAAGTAGGATTTGATAATGCTTGATAAATAATATCATTAAAATGGTCGTCTGCAAATGCGTAGCCAACAGTAACGAGTACAGATTGAGATTGAGTTATAGTTGATGCAAATTGTCTAAAAAGTTCTGAATAAGGTAAGTCAAGAGTATATGACTTTTTAATTGCCGAAGGATATATTATTATTTCACCTTTTTTCTCGAGAGATTCTATTGACTCTAAGGGTTTTTCTTCAATACCATATAAATTATTTGCGTCTCTAGATTCTGAATTAACCCAAGATAAGGAACCGTGTAATTTATAATATCTTACCACTTTTTCTATCCTTTGAACTTTCCCTGAAGTAGTAGATCCTGGGTAAAAAATATCATATTCAAATGTTTCAGGCTTAAAGTATCTTTTATGAAATCCTGAAAAACCATCTATATAATGAACACCTAGCTTATCAAAGGCATATTCAAAAGCTAAATCATAGTTTGCTGTGAAAATATTCGCTCTTCTCAAATTTAAAGGTCTTTGAAGAAGCGCCTTTAAGAATTTTTCATGAAAAATGTATTTACTCTTTGTTTCAAGTAGTTTACCCTGTTCAATCTCTTTAGTAAAATTACTTGCCTTTTTTCTATCTATTATTGTTTGTGATACAGGTCTTTTTTCTAGGTGACAAACATTGAATAACCCCTCTTTAATAGTCGAAATTAAATGCGTTATTTTATCAGTTCTTTCTTTACTTTTATCTTCTTCTAAGACAAAATCTTTTGCAATTAAATAATTTAAAATTTTCTCATATTCTAGAACAATTTCACCGTCTGTGCTATCCCTGACAAGTTCATCTTCTATGTGGAATTTCCAACCTTTTTCATTCTTGAAACTATCTTTGGAGCCTACATCCAAATTTTTTCTACCGTATTTTAGAAAATCGTTTTGTAATGCTTTTACAGTAGTTTCGAATTCATCATAAATCCCGTCATATTCAGTTGCTTTATTTTTTTCAACAATATAGGTTTCAACATCGTGTGGGAAATTACGGATTGCAACAGCTCCTAAATGGATTGAAGTTCCCGAACCAAAAAGAAAACTAACATTATCTAACTCAAGATAATTTTTTAGCATTAATTTGATTTTGTCAATGATTACTCCTTGCTCTAAATCTTCAGCTATCCAATCAGCTAACTTATCTGTATTTCCAAAGAAAATCTTATTTCGTGTTGAGTCAAAATGTGTCATTCAGTTTTATTTTAAAATTTGGTTGGCTACAGTTAAATTACTGGCGATGGTCCCGTTTTAAAGTGGTTATGGGCTAATATGCGATTATATGACTTTGTGGGTTATGCTAGACCTTTTTAATATATCGTTTAAATACGCTAACAACCATATAGTTATACCGGTTTTAATTTTTAAACTTCTCATTTGATTTTCGGTTATCCCAATATTTGGTTGATGAATATTACATAGTACGGAATAACAATCACAAACGTATTGGATTTCATTTTTAGTGAAATTTTCTAACATTCCAAACTCAAATTTAGAAGTGAAAAATTCAATTTTGTTAGCTCTTTTGACTTTAACATATTTCAAATCTTGTTTTCCTTGATGAAACCTCTTAAACTCTTTTTTAAATCGTTCTTCGTCTTTTAATTCGTTAAGTGGTGCAAGTTCTTCATCAATTAAGTATTCCAAGATTGTCCGAAGAGAAATCAAGCAATGTCTTAATTTCTCAGGATTATTTTCTGAATCTAATACTCGATTAGCGCCAAGCCATAGTGTTTCAATACCAAGTTGCTCTAAATAGGGAATTAGATTTTCATTCAATAGTGCCTCTTTTTGTTTAATATCTTCATCTGTTAAATCTGAAATTAACGATGATTTAAATTCTTCAGCGGATTTCAGATTCAAAATTTCAAGGTCGCTAATAAATGCAAATTGAAGTTCTGGGTTATTTATTAAACGTTCCCCAATTTTTGAAAATTTTAGTAGAGTTTCAAGTAATTCAGAATTTACTAAATCAAATTTTGGAATGTTGAAGTCAGGAATACTGAATTTTAGATATTCAAAATTTGGAATATCCAGTTTAGGGAAATCGTAAATAGGAATTTCTATTTTTGGTAGATTGGCTAGGAACTTATTTTGACTTTCAATTAATTTATGAATATTTGCGGGAACGAAATTCAACTTTTCAGCCAATTTTGTCAATTCTGCTGTTTTGGCATTAATACCGACTAGCCTTTCTATGTTTTTTGAGTTTTTCATTCGCGTTGCACATAACGGTCATGTTATTAAATGTAATGCAGAAAATTAGCACTTTCATTTCGTATTAACACAAGCCGAATTTCTAAATTTTACTGATTATTTTATTTTTAGAAATTTGTCAAATTTAAAAATTTGGTAACTTTTCAAAAATGCCAAAGTTTCGTTTTAGCAACGATTTTCGCTATTTTTTTTATACTTTGTTACATGTAATGCTTTCAGCATAATTCTATTTAATAACTCGGTGTAGCTCCACCAACAGAAACTCCGAAACTGTCCATAGCCTTCGGCGCATCAATTTTGATCGAGAAGCCTTTCGTTGAGTTCGGTTCATAAAATTCATAAAAAACATAAGTTTTATTATCAATTACGGTTTTTGTTTTAGAATACAATTCAACCATAACTTTTAAGTCTTTAAATTTCGCCATAGTTGCAGTGTTTATAGCTTGTCCGGTAATGAGATATCCGTCATATTTTGCACTAGAAAATAATCCAGCATCTTTGATTTTGTTTTTATTCATCACTACATTTTCCAATTTCAAATACTGCAGTGGATTTTGGTTTTCCTGCATCTGCAACTCCATTTTTAGTTCTGTAGGTGTCTTTGGTCGGTTATTATCTTTGCATCCAATCAATGAAATTGTCATCATAAATAATAAAATCAAGGTAATTTTTTTCATATTTTTTGTTTGGGCTATTTAATTTGCGATGTTTTTTTTCATTACAGGTAACGGTTTGTATAAGAAACATAGGGCAGTTAAAAAGCACTTCGTTTCGGTTTATTACTTAGCTCAATATAAATTTTTGCTTTTATCTTTTCTTCTATTAATGCCATATTTTATATTTAGCGGACTTTGTTAATATTCACAAACCTTGTAGTTTAGTACAAACGCCCTATGTTTTTTATACATTGTTATCTGCTGGCTTTTCTACATTGAATTTCCGCTTATAGAATTGTACTTTTCGTTCGCCAAATCTACCTCTACCATAACCAGTAATCATTGCTAAAGTAAAATAGATAACCGCAAGATTACTTATCCAAACTTGATAGTCTATGTTTTGCCAAATAGTGTATTTAAAAGTGATATGGTCTGCAAAAAATTTTATTGCTAAAACAACCCAAATTGTCATTATGAATCTACTAACGATTTCATTGATTTTTGATACTGAATATGTTTTCGGAGATGTTACGAATTTATATAATGGGCCAGTAATAGTGTCTTCTAACATATCTACGTGAATTTCCCAATGTCTTTGCCAAGTTTTACTCCCTTTATTTGTAAAGACCCAAGCTAACCCTGTTATAAATCCTATGCAAACAATAAAATATAAAACTTGAGGATTTGAAGCATAAGCATCTGACCCGATAATGGTAAAATACCCTGCAAATGAAGCTATTTGAAATGCCCAAAAGTAATTGGCTCTTTTCCAGTAAAGCTCAATTTCAAAGTTTTTTGCTTCCCAAGCCTTATCGTAGGTTGCTTTTATTTGTTCTGGTGTTTTGTCTTTAATAAATACTTCTTTATATTCATCTTCAGACATTTTAACCATTGCATCTTCATCTTTTGTAAAAGCAAACTCCCATAACGATTTGATATATTTTTTTAGACCCATTAGTATTTTGATTCTTGTTCTATTTTCCATACTTACTTGCTGGCTTTTACACGAGATTTTTCAAAAACTTCCCAAGTGTTAATTTCAGGGGTTGGATAAATGAATTCTCTAGTAATTCCATCATCTTCTAGTCTTTTTAAGATATGATTTTCCAGTTTCTTGTTTATGTTAAAACAACTACTAAACCTATAATCCTCTGGTTCATTTTCGGCTTTGGCTTCCAAATATTGTTCATTTCCAACGATTTCTAATGGTTTTATTGGGTCAGCATTCCAAGTAAAAACTCCAACTTGATTTTGAATGTTTTGACTGTTGTTTAAAGAAAATATAAAACCGCTTTCTGCATCTTTATCACTAAAAAAACTTATAGGAATGTTGACCATATGTTTAATTTCTGCAATAAATTTCACAAGTCCTGAACCAAAAACTCTCTCTTTATCTAGATAACTTCGACCTTTGAAATGTTCTTCCATTTCTAGCTTTTGTTTGTCGTCTTTAGCTATTTTTGCTATTAATACCAAGGCTAATGCTTGTCCAACTTCGTCTAAACTTCCTTCCATTAATTTACGCATTCCACCTTCTCCCATATATTCTTCTTTGAGGTAGAAAAGACTGAAATAATCATCGATTTCTTTTGCTCCTTGGTTTTCTTCTAAACCATCTAATCCGAAAAAAAGTGCATTTTGAAATTTGTAAGTCCAATCTAATAATGGTGTTGGACAACTATGATGCTGTAAAAAACCAAGAATAGAAATAGCGTTTATGCTATCAATATTATGTTCTGATAAGATTTTTTTAATATTTTCTTCGTAGTCTGTTTTTCCATTTGTCACGAGTTTGTCTAAAAATTCCTCAAAGGAATTTTCTTCTTCGTCTAGTTTGTTAAGAATCCAAAAACGTTGAAGATTACTATATAAACGCCATTTCGCTTCTCTTTGCCCTCTGAAAAGCATATCTTCTTTTGATTTATATTCATCATATATTTTGTCAAATTGTTCAACTGTGTCGATATTGATTTGGTCAAAACATTTTGATTTCTGAAGGATTGATGAATATTCGGAAATAAAGTCATTTGAATAATAAGGTGGTTGTAATTGAGAACCTAGCATAACCATCATAAAAGCATTTGCTTTTTTCGTAACAGATTCAGGAATTGCTTTTCCATTGTGGTCAAACTGCATATCAATCAAATCTTGTAATAATTCTGGGTCTCTAATTGTTCCCATTCCACCACTTCTCAAGTATTCATTGGTGAATTGAACTTTTAAATCTAAATGTGATATTTCTCGTTTTGGCATAGGTTTCTTTAGCTTGCAGGTAACAATTGTATATAGTTACAAGTACCTATAAATTTTTAAAATCATTTGAGCTAAAGCAGCAGGGGGAGTGTACTTTGCTTGGTTTACTGCAAGGTAAAGAAGAATGTGGTATATTTTCTTACGGGTTTCCGTAAAATTGTAAGAAAAAAGCATTTTTATGTTAAGATATTGGTGAGGGGGCGTATGCCGTTTTTTTTACTTAAGAACACACCGAATAGTATACCGTTTTTTACCATTACCAATATTCAAAGATTCGAGATATTTTTCTGTCCCTAAATTCAAAAAGGGTCATTTATGGTTCTACATCTTCGATTTTGCATTCTTTTTTTCAACAAAACTTTTTTGAATAACGACAGTGTTCAGTCCGATAATTTTATGTAGTAATATAATATCCGTGACTTTTCCATCGTACCCTCCATTTTTTTGATTTCGGACATATTCATTATACAAATCCTCTCTCGGGGTATACTCCGCCATATTTTGGATGAACATATGTAAAGTCGTCCGTAAAAAGTTCAAAGGTGTTATCGATATCCTCTACTGTCGAATAAGCTTGAAATAGTTTAAGGTTTACATCATACGATTTCTTAACAATTGTTTCTAACGAATCCTTATGGGCTTTTATGCCGTGCTGTGCAATAATTTGATTCGTTGCCTAAAGAATTAAGAAAAGAGAAACTACTATTTTCAGATGTGTTTTCCTATTCGATTTTGGTTGTTTTAAATGTTCGTTAAGGCACATAGTTTACAGATGTTAAAGATTCAAAAATTCTATATATTTTTAAATATTTTACATCCAACCAAGTTCTCGTAATGCCCACGAAGAATTCCAAATCTTAGTCATATTTTCTACCTTATCATCATCGTTCATTTTTATAGCATATACATATTCTGAGTTTGTAGTTTTATTGCTTGGTGGTATTGGTCCTCCATCTCCAGAATGTGTACCTGTAAAAGTGGCAAAAAATAGTGCAGTACTTGTGGTTTCATCATAAGCAGAAGAATGCACTTTATAAGAACAGCCAGGCATTGTAATGCTCCCTAACCCTTTCATCCAATTAACATAATCCTCAAGTTTTGTAACATCAGTTATGGGCTCGCTTTGAGCATTGAATTTAGCATTTTCTATGGCAAACTCTTTACAGGCTTCCCATCCTTTTGCAGATTCACAATTGTGGAAAAATGTTGTTGCGTTTTTAAAAGCTTTCATAATTTTATGGTTTAAATGAATGATTAATTAATACTCTAATTTGTATTGTCGTTACTAAATTACCGCCAACAATTGTATACGGTAACATGTACTTATATTCACCAGTAGCATGGAGTATAGGTAATAGCTCTTATATGGGTGTTTTAAATTTAGCTATGCTAAAGTGGTAGGGGGAGTGTACTTTGCGTGGTCTACTGCAAGATACAGAAGATTATTGTACAGCGACTTACAGATGTTCTAAAGTCGAACGAAATCTTCTTTTTGTCACGAAAACGGTGAGGGCATTTCAATTGCGCCTTCCATACAGCGGGAAGGATCCATTTATGAAACGCGTAAAATCTTTTCCATCTTACGGCCCTTTGCTAACTCATCTACCAGCTTGTCTAAGTATCGTACTTTTTGGGTTAACGGGTTTTCAATGTCCTCAACCCTATAGCCACAAATAATACCGGTAATGTATTGCGCATTTGAATGTAATGTAGCACGCTCAAAAAACGTTTCAAAAGTTACTTTTTCATCTATTAGCGCTTGTAACCTGTTTTCAGTAAACCCTGTCAACCACTCAATTACTTGGTTCAATTCTTCTTTGGTTTTCCCTTTCTTCTCAACTTTTGTTACGTAATGTGGATACACTGATCCAAATATCATTTTTGCAATACGCTCATCATGATGGCTTGTTGATTTCATGAGGTAGTTTGTTAAGATTTTATATACAATTTAATTACCGCTAAATGGAGTCCCGAATATTCCCACCGCAAGTTCTATCCAAATGAGTATTAAGACACTAAAAATAGCGACTAGTAAAACCAGCTTATAGGTCTTGTTCTTTATTCTTCTCGTTACCGTTTCGATGGCCAAACCAGCAAAGAATAAAAGTCCTCCGGCGATTATAAAATCTGCTATTGTCCATTGTACTTCATTGGTAAATTGCATTGCTATGAATGGTATTAGCAATATAACCAATGTAATAAGCGCAATACGTATAGGTCTTTTGTTTTGCATATGTTATTTACTTTTTTTAATCTCCGTTGTTATGTTGTCAATTAAATTTTCAGTTTTTCCTTTCCATTCTTTTGTATTTTTCAACGCAATAGCTAACCATGTTTTTTTGTAAACAAGTCCACTTATTAATTCCTCATTTTTTGACAATAATTCATCTGAAATAGATGATGTGGAATATTCAAAACCTAAATCAGTTAAAAATTGGCGGTCTTCACAAATAAACCCAACCCTTTCGATCTAGCACTTATTAGCTATGTTTTATACATTTTGATATATAATGTTTTCTTCTTCAACTAATTTTAAATCCATTCCGCTTGATATTCTAAATCAATAGGTTGATAATTTATATATTGAACAATCCTAGGTTTGTCAGATGTGTTTGGACTACTTCCGTGGGGCAGGCATTGATTCCAAATAATAAAGTCCCCCGCTTTTGCTGCAATGTGTTTCTTTTTATAATCATTCAGTAAATTAATATCTCTTGGGTTTTCATCATCATTCAGATTTTTTAACCAATTTTCAATGTTTTTATGAAAACCAGGAATCACTGTGAATGCACCTTGGTTCTCATCTGTATCTGATAGATACAAGAGTCCCTGAAGGCCAAATGGAATTGGTGTTTTAAGACTAACATCCCAGTGTAATTTTGGTCCAGGAAATTTATAAGACCTAGTCTCTGGTGGATTAAAACTAACTCTATCCATACTTACTAATAAATCTTTTCTATTCCAAAGTTGCTGATATGCTATTTGAATTTTTTTAGAAAGTCTATTACTCTCTAAAATTGGGGAGTTAAACAATTGTATCATAATCCCATTTTTAAGAGGATGAGGCTTATACCAAGAATCAGGTTCGGAACTATTAGCTTCAATGGTATTGTATATTAAGTTGACTGTTTTTATACAATCTATTTCAGGCACAGCGTTTTTTAAAATTATGTAACCATTTTGATGCCATTGTTCTAGTTCTGATTGATTAAATACTGTTTCTTCAGGTATAAAATGATTCTCTTTTTCACTACTAACGACAGCATTAAATTGTTCAATAATAGGCTTTGATATTCTACCATTCTTTAAAATCCAACTTTCGAATTGATCGAAGGAGTTATTTGATTGCATCAGATATTTTATAGTAGGCTCTGTTCCGAGTCCTAAGGCATTAAAAACACCATTCATATATTTCCAATCAATTTTTTTAATTTCTTTATGATTCTTTTTTAATTCTTCGTAATAGTTCCATATTAATTTTAGGTAATAAATTCCAATCTTACCGCAATCCGTTATTTTTATTTCACTTTGATTTGACATTTTAATAGCGCTAGGTGTATTTTATGGCTAATAGCATTTAACGTACGGGTATATGAATACCTATTGCTATCTAAACATAGATGTCATAATACGTATGCTTATTTAAATATAACGCTAAAGTGTTAGGGGAGTGTTCTTTGCGTGGTCTACTGCAATATACAGAAGTTTGTTGTATGTTTTCTTATGTACTTGAAAATGAAAGAAGCGCATTTTTTTGGTTGGGAAAATGGTGATGTTGTTTTTGGATTGGTAATGCCTATGAATTTCGACAGCGCTCAACGTGATATTTAAACACCATACAATAGTGGTGCAAAACGAAATATTAGGTACACAAAAGCTACACTGTAACAATGCCTTTTTAGAAAAGCTTTTTATCAACTAGCTATTGGTATTTCTACAAAATCAGTAATGTACCATGGTTACTAGAAAAGGTTCGTTGGTATCTATCTCAGACGTATTAGGTATGAAAAGTTGAACGATTATTCATCGAGTTTCATTAACTCAATATTCTTGAATTCTATAGGATGACCCTCTGCCTGAAGTGCGATATAACCTTCGCTTATAATTCTTGAGTGACCATTTTTCATGAGTTCCCTAGCAAATTCATCAGTGTCATCATATTGGGGTTTGGCGTATTGCAGAACTTCCTGACCATTGATTTTGTGAATTATTTTTTCACTGCCATGAACTTCAATTTCCATCTTTACCCAACTACTATCGTTTATAGCCAGATAGCTTGAATTTGTGCAATGTTGTGTAATTAAACTATCATTCATTACGATATGAGTACCTGCGGTGCATACATTGCCTGTAAAGCGTTCTGTTTTACCATTACCCCCAAGTATTTGGGCTTCAACGGCAACTAGCAATTTTTGGTCTATTGGCAGTTCAGAAGGATGTGGAGAATGGAATTTGATACCACTGTTTTTAAAGGCCCAATCTGGCGAACCAAGAACCGACTCTCCTAAAAATCGATATTCTAACCGCAACCTATAATGTGAAAGCTTTTCTTTATAAAAAATATGGCCGAAATTGTCATCAAAATTATCGTAGTCATCATAAGAGACAATTAGCTTCCCATCTTTTGCTTGGAAAGTATTCAGAAAGTTTTTTCCATATGCTTCACCCGTGAATTTTGGCGACCATCCATTTAGGTCTTTACCGTTAAAAATGGATATCCATTCACTATCCTTTTTCTGTATGCAAGAACTGGTTAAAATAAATACAATTAGTACAATCGTGAAAGATAACTTTTTAGTTTTGCTCATTTTAAATATTCCAATTAGCATTTATTTTATTTCTTAATTCAGAGTACATTTTCTCAACGTATCGCCAAATAGTGGCTACTTGCTAATGTCATAAAACTCGTTCCATTGCAATACTTCGTAAGCTTTGCCTTCTTGGAGGATATTTTTTGCCATGGCTTGCCCCAAAACATTTACAGGTATGCCTCTGTATTTACGTAGACCTCCAATAAGCATGGGTTTTAGTAAAGGCCAGACTTTTAAGGTAATGGCTTGCCCAATGCCGTAACGGTTGGAGGGGGTTAAAATCATAGAAGGTTGAAAAATGCTCAGTCGGTCAAAATGTAATTCCTTTAGCGCTTCAACCAATTCGCCTTTTGTACGCAGATAAAAGGAAGATGACTTTGAGTTTATACCTACAGAAGCTAGCAATTCGAAATGTTTAACTCCTGCTTTCTTGCATTCTGTTGCAAAATCGAACACAGCAGTTTTATCAATTTTTATAAATTCTTCTTTACTGATTTTTGAAGGTTGACCAACACCTAAGGTACAAATAGCAGTTGTGTGTCCATGAACATAGTTCTTGTACGAACTAGGTACACTAACGTCTATTTTGAACTGATGAACACAATCGGTTTTTACTGTTGTAATAGGGTTTCTGCCAAGCAACGTAATTTGCTCAATGTTATTGAGTTGCAAAAAAGTTTTTAAGGCTGCTATACCAACCGCCCCACTTGCTCCGAGCATTACAACCGATATTTGATTAGATTCTAAAGTCATGGTCTATTTTAATTCTATTGAAGATATGCTATGGTCATCAATAAATGCAGCCTTTTGTATAGTTTTCAAGAGGTTTTGTCGGGAGGCCTATTTTAGCCTTATCGCTTATTCGATTACGCTCTAAGGACTTTCAATAATCGTTTACATTTTATCCGCCTAATTCAGCCATTTTTTTACCCACGTGGGCCATTACTTCGCTAAATTCTTTAGAAGGACTATATTCAATCATTTTTATGTCTTCTTGCACTATAGCAGTATGCCCCTTTGGAAGAAAATAAACATCACCTTCTGTCAAGATTTCTTCAGAGCCATCGGTATACGTAACGAGTAGTTTACCACTTAATACATATCCCCAATGAGGGCAATGGCAACTGTCATTTTCGAGTCCATTTAGTAGTGGTGTAAAATCTGTTCCTTTTGGCAGTTCGTTAAAGCCAATAGTCATTCCACCAAAATTGTCTTTTGCTCTCATTATTGTGCCGGGTGCTTCCATTGTAACTGGAATGTTTTTTTTGTTGATTTTCATAATTTAAAGTTTTAGAGTTTTCATATGCATTTCGTTCAATTTGGGTAGAACTAATAAAAATATGAACCAATACCTAAATCAACCGATTTGAAGGTTAATTGGGTTTAGGTAGGTGTATATAGTTCGTTTTAAATTACTTACGCTAAAATCGGGAGGGGGAGTGTACTTCGGTTTATATACTACAAGATACTAAAATTAGGGTACATTTTTCTTGATATGTGCTTTAAACATGAAACACCTCCATTTAGGATTTCCTAAATGGAGGTGTTTACTATATGAGTTATAGGTGTACAGTTATACGAAAAGCAGTATAATAGTCAAGACTATTCCGCCCAACGTAAAATAGATACCTTTTTTAAATACAGAGGTTTGTGGCATGAACATCCAAAATGAGGATATTACAAAAAACAATAATGAAAGCCCGAAGAAAATATTTAGATAATATACCGGACTGTCTGTAGTTGCTTTGTGCAAATGCTCCATCTTATCCAAAATTACGGGCAGTTCCATTTTCTTAACACTAGCCATACCGGTCTTGGCATTGTACTCTCCCTGTGCAAAATAAACGACGTCCCCTTCAGTTTTCTCAGGTTTGATGCCACCTTTAACCCGTAAAGCTGCACTAAGTTCACCAGTCTCCAAATTGGGCTTCAATTGTTGTGCTATTATTTTTTCACTCTTTAA
>TARA_R110000744_G_scaffold31727_1_pt1 | contig 14490 bp, 12 predicted proteins | sample TARA_R110000744 | Tara Oceans TARA_R110000744 (sample SAMEA4398083) | marine metagenome | biome: Polar Biome; feature: [DCM] deep chlorophyll maximum layer (ENVO:01000326); material: water (ENVO:00002006), including particulate matter (ENVO:01000060) such as... | depth 36 m | reverse complement strand
TACATCTAGTGTAACTGCTCTTCATCTATTAGACAAGGAGACTATAGCTTTCTTATTAGAGGAGCTGCCTAAGCTATGACCCCACTCAAACCGCTACCTAAAAAGCTAGACATCTCTGCCCACATAGCAGCTATAAGAGCTAAGGATGCAGCTAATCCTAAGCCAGTTCAGGCAGACGATGCTCTATTATACTGGGGTTCTTTTATAGATAAAGACTACCTCCCTCATCTTAAAACCTGCGTAGGTTCATCTACTGTGTTCGTACGTATGGAAGCCGTAACCACCCTAACTCAAGTCACAATGTACTGCAGACAGAAGCATATAACTAGAGTCATATCTAGCTCTGTAAGTCTGTTAGCTAAGGTTCTTAACTGGGATAAAAGAGCAGCACCTCAGTTATCTAGCTACGCAGGCAGCTACTTTACATTGCCAGCCTTCAAAGAAGGTGACCCTTCTATAGAGCTAGTATTCATAGCTCCCTTAAAGCAATTAATTACAGTACCCTTTGGTAAGTTCATGGCTAAGAGAGTAATCAATAAGCTTAGAGCTCCTGATAGCTGGTATAGACCTACCCTATTTACTGGGTTTGACTTACTTACTCCTGATAAAGAAGCAGAGTGGTATGATGTATTCTGTTCTGCTGTTCTTATATCAATAGATGTAGAGACCTTAAGAGATGATGCCCAGATTAAGTGTCTATCTTATACAGCCTTTATGTATAGCGGAGTAGGAGAGTTTACATCTCACAGTGTAGTATTACCTCTTGACTCAGACTATGCAGTATCTACTATGCGTAAGTGGAATCTATTACCTGCACCTAAAGTAGGTCAGAACTTTAAATATGATATAGCTTACTTCGCTAGATATAATGCGCCAGTATACAATTACTTATACGACACAGCGCACCTATTCCATTGCTGGTACAGCGAGCTACCTAAAGACCTTGGTTTCCTTAATAGCTTCTTCATTCGTCAGGCAGTCTACTGGAAAGACTTAGCTAAGACTAATGACCTATATGAATACTATCGCTACAACGCTTTAGATACATGGGGTACAGGTAACTGTTTCTTAGCTATGCTGCTAGAAGCTCCTGAGTTTGCTATTAATAACTATCTCTTAGAGTTTCCTCTTGTATTCCCTTGTCACCTATCAGAGATGACTGGGATAGAAAGAGACATGGAAGGATTAGAGACAGCTAGAGCAGAGCAGCAAGGTATAGTAGATGATATAGGTAAGACTATTAATACTATGCTTGCTTTACCTGAGGGAGAAGTCTTTAATGTTAAGTCTAGCCCTCAGAAGAAAGCTCTGTTTAAGTTGCTTGGTTGTTCTGACTTACCTAGTCAAGACGAAAAGAATATAAAGAAAGCTATATTCCGTCACCCACTTAATGCTCGTGTACTTAGACCTGTATTAGCAGTAATCAAAGCTAGGACGTTAGTATCTAACTACCTGACAGTAGGTAAAGAATTCAGCAGACAGGATGGTACAGGTAACAGATACTTATACTCTCTTAATCCTCATGGTACAGACACTAGCAGACTAGCATCTAAGTCCCATCACTTCTGGTGCGGAGATAACGTACAGAAGATACCTCGTGGAGCTATAGTTAAGCAGTCCTTTAAAGCAGACCCTGGCTTTCATATGGCAGAGTGTGACTTAGAGCAAGCTGAGTCTAGAGATACAGGTTATATATCAGGCGACCCTACACTAATACAGAACGTAGAACACAGTCCTGACTTCCACTGCTCTAATGCAGCAGCCTTCTTTGGTGTACCATTCGAAGAGATGTTTGATATAGTTACTGGTAAGGTTCTTAACAAACCATTGCGACAGTTAGGTAAGCCAGTCAACCATGGCGCTAACTATAACATGGGAGCTTTTGTTCTTATAGATACTATGGGCGAAGAGAAAGTCTTATTAGCTAAGCAGCTTCTAAAACTACCACGCTTCTGGTCTTATCTAGAAGTAGCTAATTATCTTTTAGAGCAGTTTCATAAAACCTACCCCTTCATAAAGAAAGTCTTTTACGAAGGAGTTAAGAAAGAGATAGCAGCTACCAGAAAGCTTAGCTCTACAGCAGTACATCACAGCTGGACTCACGCAGGTAAACTACACGAGTTAATGGCAGTAGCAGATAGAGACTATGCAGCTATGGCTGGCAAGGCTTGGGTTCGTTACTGCTTCTCTAATCCAGAAAAATCTAAACCTGCACTGAATGCTTACATAGCACACCCGCCGCAGAGCTTAAACGCACAGACCCTAAACAAGAGCTACCTATCAGTGTTCCATGATATAGCTATACACCCCAAGCACAGCAACAACTTCAAGTTAAGCGCCCAGATACATGACTCCATACTCTTTCAGTACAGAATTGGACATGAGTACTTATGCGATATGGTTAGTGAGAGGATGGAAGTACCAGTCACTCTCAAAGGCTATGACGGTGAGATACGTACATTCGTAGTACCTGCGGGAGTTAAGAGAGGCTTGCATCTAGAGCAAGGTCACGCAAAGTACTGGTCAGAAACTGAATAACATAAGACAGGATAATATTATATGACTGACTTACAAATAACTAAAGATGAAGTAACTATTACTTTAGAAGAGGCATTAACTTGTGAACCTCCTAGCCTATACGTAGAGATGGAATGCGAGAATGAGTATCGCCCAATAGGTATGCAGCTAACAGAGCAAGATGCATTAGCTATAATCTGTCATCTTATTAAAGTCTTTGCTGTACCTAACTCTAATTTAGAAGTGGTACACTTCCCAGCAGGTAGTAATAGAGCAGAGGCATTAAGAGCTGCTGCTGATAGGTTAGATGCTGGAGTACTAGATGACTCCACCAGATGAAGACTTCGTAAAGCTATATCTCTCCTACACAGAGAAGACTGAATGCCCTACCTTCTTTCATAGATGGGTAGCGGTTACCAGTCTTTCTGCATTTCTAGGTAGAGATATACATTTTAAACACGGGCACTTTACTCTATACCCTAACTTATATACTATGCTTATTGGCTCTCCAGGAACTAAGAAGTCTAGTGCAATTAAGATAGGGGCTAAGCTTATTAAGCAGGCAGGGTACACTACCTTTGCAGCTAAGAAGACTAGGCAGGAGAAGTTCTTACTTGACTTAGCTGAGCAGTCAGAGAGGCGTGCAGTTAAAGCAGCCGGGTCTGACGGCAGTGATTCAACCTATCATGACTTCTTAGACCAGAGGTTAGACGGAGGTTTAGATGAGGATGATATAGAATCCTACTCTAACAAGCCACCAGCAGAATGCTTCATAGCTGCTGATGAATTCAATAACTTTATAGGTATAAGTAATTTAGACTTTGTATCTATACTAGGCGAACTATGGGACTTTGAAGGTGTCTATGATTACAAACTTAAGAACTCTAAGAGTGTGTTTATACCCAACCCTTATATTACTATTCTCGGCGGTAACACTCCCACTGGATTTGCACAGGCGTTCCCTACAGAGAGCATTGGACAAGGTTTCTTCTCCAGACTTCTTCTTGTTTACGGGGAGCCAACTGGAGTCAAATACACTTTCCCACCAGTTCCTGATGAAGAAACTAAAGAGCAACTCATAGCTTTACTTCTTAAGATAAAGGCTAACTTAAGTGGTGAAGTCACTATGTCTCCAGAAGCTATGGAGCTGTTAGATGATATATATAAAAGCTGGGTAGGTATAGATGATAATCGTTTTGAGCATTACACAAATCGTAGACTTACTCATCTTATTAAACTAGCTCTTGTATTAACTGCATCTAAGATAAAGAGTCAGATTGATGTGGCTGATGTGATAGAAGCTAACACCTTGTTATCTTTTACTGAGCATCTTATGCCTAAAGCATTAGGTGAGTTTGGTAAGAGTAAGTCTAGCGAGGTAGCTCAGAAGATTATGAATGCTTTAGATACTACCTCCGAGCCACTTAGTATACAAGCTATATGGAAGATAGTGGTGCAGGATTTAGATAACAGAGGACAGCTTATAGAGATACTTTCAGGTCTTATGATGGCAGAGAAGATACAATCTATAGCAGGAAATGCTTACTTACCAGTCAAGAAGGTTAGAGGAGAAGGTGTTGCAGGAAGCATAGACTGGAGTTTACTTACAGAGAACGAGAGGAATATGATATGAGTAAAGGTAAATCATCTAGATATAAAAGATTATTAGTAGTCGGAGTACATAAGAGTGGAGTGACTACCTTAACTGAGGCATTACGCAAACGTTTAGGTTCTTACTTGCAGGTGATAGATACTAATTATCACCCACCGTCATTACTTAGGGAGGACTACACACATAAGGATACTGACATAGTAGTTAGTACACTAGGATTCTTAACCGACCCTGACTCTCAACAATTTATAGACACAATGGCTGACCAAGTCTATTCCATGATAAAGGAGACACATAGATATGCAACCTAAGAACTTTAAAAAGCCTCTTGAATTTAAACCTAAGAGTGCAGCTAAGGTAAAGCTCGTATACTTCTCGCAAGCTAGAGTTAATCTTAATCAGGAATGTACTCACCATCCAGTGCTACTATCACTGTTGATGGATTTACCAGATCCTGACTGGAGTGAACAGCTTGCAGAGATAGCAGCTTATTGTAACGTGCTTATGGACGGAGTATATTCTGAAGAAGATTTAGAGATACTCTATCCGCAACTAACTAAACGTATGTCAGATACTAGATTAAGTTATAAGTCTGGTATCATAATAAGGAGTCACTAATGTCTGGATTTATTATAGGTGTGGCGGGGAAAGCAGGGGCAGGTAAAGATACAGCAGCGGCAGCTATTATAAAAGAATTTAACCCTACTTTTGAGTATGCCTTTGCTAGACCTATAAAGGAAGCTGCTAAGATATTAATGGGATGGACTGACGAGCATGTAAGAGGAGAGCTTAAAGAAGTAGTTGATCCTTTATATGGAGTGAGTCCTAGGTATGTAATGCAGACTCTAGGTACAGAGTGGGGACGTAAAATTATTAAGAGTACCTTGTGGACGTTACGAGCTAAGCGGTTTATAGAGACCTGCAGAGAGCAAGACCCAAACTGTAATATAGTTATAACAGATGTAAGGTTTGATAGCGAAGCTTCATTCATTATAGACCTAGGCGGTGCAGTACTGAATATTAGTAGACCGTCTAACGATAAGGTTGTACTAGAGCACAGTAGCGAAGACGGAGTAAGTGACTGCCTCATAACTAAATCTATTATTAACGACGGAACTGTAGTTGAGTTACATGAAGCTGTAATTAAGTATGTGTTCTTTACCCCCTAAACTTTAACCAATCATTAACCAATCACTAACCCAGTGTCTTAGGAGACAACAGCATGACAGCAATGAGTAAAGTACAAGAAGCATCACACAGGACTATGGTAGCTGCTTTAGTAAAGCCAGGTGTTGATATACTAGCTAGCCTAACTCCAAACAAGTGTAACATCTTACACATGGCGGTAGGTATTAGCGGTGAGTCAGGGGAGTTATTAGATGCAGTTAAGAAGGCTGTAATCTATAACAAACCTCTTGACCGTGAGAATGTAATTGAAGAACTTGGTGACTTAGAGTTCTACATGGAAGGTTTAAGGCAGGGGCTGGATATCAGCAGGGAGCAGACGCTAGCAGCTAATATACATAAGCTGTTTTCTTCTGACAAAGCTAGATACAAGCTAGGTGCTTATACTGACAAGCAAGCGCAAGATAGAGCTGATAAGCAGGAAGACTAAGTTATGAGTATGAAGTACCACCCTAAGTTTAGAATAAACTTTCTCTCTGCATCAATAAGAGCAGCACTGATACAGAGAAGAAAAGAAAGTCAGTAACCATTAGATAATAAAAAGCCAGCTAACCTATCACTAGGCGCTGGCTTTTTTATGTCTAAAAGAAACTAACTAATCTTTAAGTGCTTTTTTAATCTCACTTACAATCCTATCGTCAATATCGTTACCTGACCTAGCTGCTAGGTACTCTGCTATATGCAATAGCACAGCTAGTAGTACCTTCTCAGCAAATAGTTTTGTTAGTAATGTCTTTACTAGTGATGCTAATACTATTCCCATATGTTACTCCGTTGGTGGTTGATTCTCTAATGGTTTAGAGAAGTCTCTTAACTGTTCGCCCCCCATTATATCCTGCATACTCTGAGTGAAAGGACTAGTAAGACTCTGCTGTATCTTATTAGCTTGACTCAAGTTAGCAGTCTTATAAAGTTGACCGAACCATTGATTGAACTCTACTTGCCTACCTCCTGACTCTACATAACTAGAAGCAAAGTCCTCTATCTGCTCAGTAGTAGGGTTCTTACCTCCGATCATATTGCTCTTAATAGCCTGACCTAAAGCGCTCCTTCTTCTAGTATCTTTCAAAGCATACGCCTTAAATCTATAAGTAGCATCTAATGCAATAGCTTCATCAAGAGGCTTACCTCCAGTCATACGCGCCAGATTAGTTATACTTAATAAGTCATTAGCTCCTACCACATTACCTCTATTGGAAGTACTGTAACTAGCTTGCTCTGGGTTATTGAACCCTTGCAGAGTTTGAGCTAAGCCAGCTAGAGGTCTACTTAATCCATTGTTCTCCAACCCCTGTAACAAGGTAGTAACTACATCGCCCCCATTGTTTAGTTGCTTAGCTGTATTAAACAAGTTACCTAGCACCTTACCAGTAGCTTGTATGAAAGGTATCTCAGCTGGGTTAGTAGGGATTATAGTTACTTGCCTAGGGTTAATATCACCACGAGTATATAAGTTAACCTTAAGGTCAGGGTGCAGTAAGCCAGAGGCGTTAGATGCTAACCCATACATAAGCCAGTCGCCAGCTTCCTTACCTACTGTACCGTATAAAGCACTATAAGCATCCTTGTGTTCTGTATTACCAGAGGCATTACCTATTAGATGCGTATTGACTGCACTAAATCCAGGTAAGCCGTTCATCCCGTGGATAGTGCCTTGCAGTGCAAGTAAAGTCATGGCGTCCTTGCCACCACCTTCACCCACATGACGGAGTAGTTGCTGTATTAAGTTAAACTGGTATGTTTGGAACAAACCTATAGACTGACCTATCGGCCCTTGGAACAGCATAGGACGTTGAGCAGCTAAGTAGTTACCTTGAGTTCTATTAACAAACGTATTGATATAAGCAAGCTGCTCCTTATTAGTCATAAGTCCTCGCTTAACTGCTACATCAGACATTTGCTTCATAACATCAGCAGCAACGAATCTGTTAAACTCTTCAGCTAATTTGTTACCTGTCCACTTCTCACCTTTATCTCCTAGAGTTTTAAGGTCACTGTGCAGCTTATCCATTCCCTTATCCCAAGACCTGACTCCTTTAGTAGGGTCAAAGGTAAGAGAGTCAATAGCTTTGTTATACTGGTCAGAGATAGAAGTAATGAAACCGTTATCTCTATACCACTGCATCTCAGGTGTACGCATACCAAACTTCTGAACTGAGTTAGCTATCAGCTTCCTAGGTGCAAGCATAGTCTCTTGAGTACCTGGGACTTTGATACGAGTCAGTTCAGCTAAGGCACCAGCAGCTTCTTTATCTCCACGCTCTATAGCACGGAAGATAGCTTTAGTCTCAGCTCCTAGAAGCACAGTAGAAGATATAGCATTGTTAGCAGCGTTAAGAGGATCCATTCTTAATATAACTGTAGCCATTAAAGCATTAGCTTTAGCTATACTGTTACTAAGCGCACCTCTATTAGCTCCAGAGTTAGCAAACACAGCCATGTCTTCTGTATAGACACCTCCTTTATAACCTCCTTGTATCAGTAACCTGTTAACTTCAGCTAACTCTGCAGGAGTTTTTGCGCTGTATGTAAGACTAGATACCTTATTAAGCAGAGTACTTACTGCTCTATCAGCCATCTCGTTAGTTTTAGTCCACCAAGGATAGTCAGAAGTCTTAGCTATATTCAATGCAGATTTTATATAATCAGCGAAAGGGTTCTTAATAGCCTCTTCTGCATAATCAGCAGCGCCAGATAGTGTAGAGGTGGCAGCACTGGTATCAGTCTTACCTAATCTAGCCAACTCTTCAAACTGCACTTCATACTTAGCACCTATAGCTTCCCTTACTAGGCCAGTCTCTCTTTGATAGTGCCACTTCATGAAATCATCTGTAATCTTCTTAGGGTCAGTAGGTACAAAAAGAGATTCACTAACACCCTTTCTTTTAACTTCTGTATCTAAGTAGTTACTGTTCATAGACTTCTCGTACTGAAAAGTATTCTCAGCTAAATGATGTTCTTTAATCTCATCTTTAAAGCGGAAGGTAAGTTGCGGATTACTCCTAAGCTTATCGACCATACCTCTAAGCTCAGATTCAGAGTTAGCGTATAGCATCTTCTTATGGTTGCCTGAAGTAACACTAGCGTCAGAGACCATAGCAAAGAAAGGAAAATCCTTAGTATCAACAGGTATAGGATAAAAGGCGTCCGGCGCCCTGTTGAACTGACTACCTTGCGCTGTCTTAATACTTGCGAGTTCACCTGTTCTCTTCCCGTTTACTTCTATGTGTGCTTTAACAAGAGCTTGTACGTTCTGGCTCTTCATATCTATACGTTTAGGCATAGACTCAGGTAGTCTTGGAGTAGCAGGAGGTTTATCTCCTTTCTCTATAGCTTCCTTAGTAGCTTGTCTCCAGCGTATAAGAGCAAGAGGTTCTAGGTATGTACCTGACTCATTCAATCCATACTCGCCTTCTATGCCGCGAACCCTAGCATTAAGGCTAGAGAACTCTACAGCTCCTTCAGCGTCGTTAGCTAACTTATATAATAAAGGCTCAAAGGTTTCAGCTGCTCTAGCTTTAGCCTTATCTATTACAGAGGCAGTAACCTTACCTATAGACTCTACACTAGCAGCTAAAGACCCGTAGTTACCATTGGCAGCACTGAACAGTTTAGCACCTGCGCCCGAAGGTACAGCTCCAGAGTATACACGGCCAGTAGTTATCTCTTCAAATCGCATGTAATCTTCTTTAAGAACACCGGCAGCTGCGTTAGAGTTAGCTTGCTGATACAGCTTCTGCTGCTCTCTGATAACTACCATGTTCTCAACTACGAAGTTGTTAACACCTTTAAAGGCAGAGGTATCATAAGTGATGTTTAAGTGCTGAGGTATACCGCCTAGCCCAGTAGTATCAAAGGACGCAAGAGCTTCTCTACTAGCTCCTTGCTTAACTAGCTTCTCTCTATATACTGCAGAGTGATCTTGGAAAGCAAGTAAGTCTTTAATGCTATCTTCATTGACTGAGTCTCTAACTCCCTGACCTGACAGAAAGTTATTCTTAACATTAATAATGCCAGCTACTTCTTCCTGAACTAAAGGTGCTTTCCTAGGCTCACTAAGTAAACGTAACGCCATAGACTTCTTTCTACCGCCTAAGAAGTTCTGGAAGTTAGTGCCTATCATCTCTCCTTCTTTAAGTCCAGCGAACTTAACGAACTCCATACCAGGAGTATCCACCAGCTCAGTCATAACTTTCTCCATAAGAGGGAAGTCATCAACATGAACAATCAAAGGAGCTTTAGCTGTAGGTGCAAAGGCAGGTAACTTACTAGCCCACATGTATCTAGCATTAGCTGCAAGAGGTGTAGCCTTAGCTATATCCCATACCTCCATAGACTTTTTATCTTTAGTCTTTTTAGCTAAGTTATAGTTAAGACTAAAGTTCCAGCTGTTATCTCCAGCTATTACTTTATTACCAGTTATCTTAACAGTCTGCCCCGACTTAAGCAAATCACTGACAGATGTAATCTTAGGGGCGTCAGTTAATACTGTACCTGCATCTTCTCCCCAAGACTTAGCATAAGCAACAGATGTAGTATTAGGAGCGTCTAGATAATCATCCATCTCCTTTACACTTAACTCTCCTTTAGCTATCTTAGCTTCCATAGCTTCATTAGCCTTGACTGCTTTAGATTGTACAGTCCTGTTGGTAACTTGCTTAGCTCCAATGAAAGCTGACTTAGCATCGTTAGCAGAAGCTCCTTTAAAGGTTTGGAATAAAGTGTTAGCTACCAAGCTATCTCCGCCAGCAAGCTCGCCTATATCAGCACGTATTCTATTCTGCAGTATCTCAGTCTTAGTCTGAGCCGACTGCGTTAAAGACTTTAATAAGGCAGGCTCTAAGCTAGGTAGTATAGAAGGCATATCTTCAAGCTGACTAAAGTTAATAGCTAATCTCTCGTAAGGGTCAGATATCTTAGCTGTACTCTCAACGAATGTCCAAGGCCTAGCTAGCACAGCTTCTCTATCAGCAGCTCCCTTAAGAGCAAAGCTTAGCTTAGTTGCATCTATTGCTCCCCCTGCTAACCCAAAGACACCTGCACCTAATGCGATGTTAGTAAAGAAGTCACCCATATCTTGGTTCTCAAGTATAGGAGAGTTAAACATAGTAGTAGCTACAGCAGTCTCAAAGGCAATTACCTCTAAGGCATTCTGACCGAAGCCAGATACCATAGACTTCAATGCATTACCTTGTAGTAAGCCAGCAGCACTGGAGTTAGTAACTACTTCCGCTAGAGCCTTATCTGCAAAAGCTTTCTTGTTAGGGGCTAATAGACCCAGAGCTTTAGAAGTACCAGAGCCGAAGCGACCAGTAGCTATAGTAGCTTGCAAGGACTTCTGCCCTGCGTTTAATAACTTTATTCCACCTACGCCAGGAACTAGAGAAGATACCATAAAACCCATAAGGTCAGCACCGTCTTGGTTCTCTTCATAGAACGCACCTAAGTTAGAGTTAAGTCCAGATATAATCTCAGCTGTATCTGTTCTCTCAAAGCTATCTTCAGAGATTAGATTACCTATATCGGCAGGTATGTTATACAGCTGATTAGCTCCAGAGATAATAGATACACCTATGAACTTAGGTATACTGGCAACAGTATCTATAGCTGATTCTAAGAAAGTCTTATTGCCGTTAGCTACATTCATAGAGTCAGCATCAGTTATATACTTAGGTATAGAGTTCCCGTTAAGGTCTTCTCCTCTAGCTATTCTAGCTAAAGATTCTTCAAAAGCAGTCATGGGGGTTACCTTATATTATGGGTTAGAGGCTACTACTTTAGTTCCGCTCATAAGCTTAGTAAAGTAAATGCTTAAGCTACCTGAGTCCATTAGATTTACAGTAGTAGTTGCTTCTGGGAATCTTTCTCTATCTGTCTTAACTTCTCCAGAAAAATTCTGCGCTAACTCCTGTACTACTTCAATAGTAGATAGTATACTAGGCCCTTTTGTTAAGCTCAGGTAATCAGAGAAGCCAGGAGGTACAGCTAATCTAGTATTATAAGTAGTCTGACTATCAAAACCTACTCTAGCTAATCCACCCTCTAAGCTATTATTATCTGCAGCAGCTTGGTCAAAGATAGCTTCTATACCTGCAAGAGCTTCTGATACAGAGACTTTCTTAGCTAGAACTCCAGCTATAGCTGCGTCAATAATAGTCTGAGGGTTAGTCTCAGTCATACCTTTATCTTTAAGTACTTTCTGATATAGAGCAGTACCTGAGATAGATTTTTTCTTAGAGAGTACAGCAAAGTTAGGGGCATGTAATGGATTACTAGTATCCCCCGTAGCTATATTAATCTCTTTAGATTTGTAGTGAGCAGCAGCTACACTGTTATATTCAGCAGCTACACCTTCTGCATTCTTAGGTTTAATATAATTAGCGACAGTAGCACCTAAGTTGTTCTGTATAGTAGTAGCTTCTTCTAGAAGTCTAGTAGCTTTAGTAGGCTTAAAGGTACCCAGCTGAGCTAAGTTACTTCTAGCTGTAGCAGGGTCAAAAGCTATTACACCTGAGGCTGCTATCTCCATTAATAAGTCATACTTCCTGCCATTAATTCCACCGCCATTTATACCTTGCATTATTATAGCATCTTCTGGCTCAACAGCTATACCAACTAGTGCCTGACCTGTACGTACATTAGTAGCCATAACTTCTCTACGTACGTTTCTATCAGCTAGAGCATCCTGTGCATTTTTCAAGGATATTTTAGCTGCAGCTTCTCTAGTAGGGTTAGCATCTATGCTATTCTGCGCATTGATAAGGTTAAGTCTCTGAGCTTCTACATTCTGCTCCATAGACTTGTTTTTAACGCCTATGTTATCTACCTGATTTTGTAGTAGTAAAGCTTGCTGCTCTTGCTGCTTTATATCAGCCTCAAGTTTCTTAACTCTGGCAGGTTCTTTAGCTGCATCAACAGTAGCTGCCTGCTCTTTAAGCTTAGTTATTCTTAAGTTAACTTGACCTTGTTCAGCAGAAAGCTTAGCAGCAGGTACTCTAAACCCTAGTAGTTCTTTATCAGCTTCTATCTGCTGTTTACGAAGACTTATCTCTTCTCTTCTAACTGCCACGGATTCAAGGCTATTCATAACTTCAAACTGCCTAACCAAGTTCTTAACTTCCTGCCCACTAGCAACTTCTAATCTAGCATAAGCTTCACCATTAGAGAACACTTGATTTAGTTTAGCTTTAGATTGATCTATACTAGCCTGAGCTGCTAATGCAGTCTGACCTGCAGCTATAGTACCTTGATTGATAGTACTAGCAGCTTGTGCATTGACTCTACCAAAGGACTCTTGAGATTGAGTAAGTTGCTGTATCTGATTAGTAGTAACGGCTGACTTTCTCTGTGATTGATCTATTTCTCCATACAGGCCGCCTACACGGAACATATTGATAGCGTCATCTATTATACCTACACCAGTAAATTCATCGCCTAAGATACCATCTAACTCAGCCTGCAGTTTATTAGTATTCTGCTGGCTCTCAGTTAGTGCACCTATCTGCTTTACTTGAAAGTCTACGCCACCAGCTGCATCTCTAAGACGCTTAGCGTCCTCTTGTATTTTAAGGGCGCCTATATCTGCTTGCAGTTTTATCTTCTGCTGTGCAGCTGCTAGGTCATTACCAGAGTTCACCATTATATCAGTAAAGAAATCGACCTTATCTATATCGGCTTTAGTTCTAACTACACTAGCTTCAGCTCTTGTCTTAGAATCTGCCATAGCGTCCTGTATGTCAGTCATCATAGCCTTTATATCAGAAGGCATTGAATCTGCACTAGGTACAGGAGCCGGTTTAGATTCTCCTGTAGTCTTCTTATTTGCTTCGTCCACTATAGACATTAGTATACCTTCAATATCTTCCATACATTACTCCCTTTAAAAGCCAGGTATACCAAAACCGATTTTAGATTCTGCTGCAAGAGTTTCTTTCTTACGACGCTTCTCAGCTTCAGACTCAGACTCTTCAACAGTCTTACCAGTAAGCTTAGCTAGCTCTCCTATTATGTTAGCAGTTAAGTCACCTGATGCCTGTGCAGCTACTGAGCTATCAAAGATACCGGCGTTCTGCTCACCGCCAAATATACTAGCTAAGCCGTTAGCTCCACCTAATACATCTGCAATTATCTTATCTGTAGCTTCTTGATCTAGCTGTAACTGAGTAGTCTTAGTACCAGAAAAGACTTCAGTGCTGCTCTCTCTCTCTTTCTCTGCGCTTGTGCTTGCTGAGCCACCTGACATAATATATCTCCTAATCTGTAAGTAATGAAGTTTTAAAGTATTCGGGAGTGACTCTAAAACAAGCCATACCGTTCTTTGATTTAAGTTCTGTAGCTCCTATCTTTCTGCATAGGTTAGCCATCTTACCGTGAGGGCACTCGCAGTACAGTGATACTATAGATCCTTTGTATACATGAAACGCCCAGTAGATAGCCATTATACCCATCTTACGGCTCTGAGGTATACTAGCTTTAGGGCACAGTATATGAAACTGATAGTTACCGCGACCTATAAAGTCAACATGAAAGAGAGTCTTATACTTACCAAATACCATTAGACGGAATACTACATCAGTAGTTTTTAAGTACTCCTCTAATGTACCTCCGGGTTTTATAGGAAGTATATTAAAGAGTCTTGGTTCACTTAGTATATCTAAGCACTCTTCGTGCGTTGCTGTCTTTATATTTAACATAAGGTGATTATACCTTTTAATAAGCTATCTAAACAATTGGGGATTGTTATGTACTGCTACCTCTTACTTATTGTATCCCAGTAATCTACACCTGTCTGCACTTCTACACCTGCCTGCACTTCTATAGCTGCCTTACTAGGTATAGTTATAGAAGTGCAGTGACCGTCTATTAGCTCTGAAGACGTAGGAACTAAAGTAACAGTATTATCACTAGTATCTATACGCTTAATTGTATACCTTCTATCTTCAAAAGTGGACGCTAAAGGTAGTGTCACTGTTATATCCCCTCCTGTACAGTCCGCACGTATTAGTCGGTTAGCTAAGGTTATAGTATAATCAGCAGTAACAGTTATAGATTCATATTCAATAGACTGTTTAGTTAGTATAGCATTAGAGTTAGCTGCTATATTATTAACATTAGCTGCTATACCATTAGAGTTAACTGTTATAGCATTAACATTAGCTGCTATATTATTAGAATTA
>TARA_R110000744_G_scaffold109500_1_pt1 | contig 14492 bp, 12 predicted proteins | sample TARA_R110000744 | Tara Oceans TARA_R110000744 (sample SAMEA4398083) | marine metagenome | biome: Polar Biome; feature: [DCM] deep chlorophyll maximum layer (ENVO:01000326); material: water (ENVO:00002006), including particulate matter (ENVO:01000060) such as... | depth 36 m | reverse complement strand
GCCTGATTTGCCTACCGTACATAAAGCTGTTTCGCCTGCACTTTGACCACGTAAGCCAGCACCTGATAATTTTTTCTCTGTCATCATTCTTTCCTCTTGTCCTTTAACCGTAATGAATTTACCGTTAATGGTTAAAAATTAGTTTCTTATTAAGCTAGCGATTTTATTTACTTGTTTTTACCTTCAGTAAACAAGGCATCAAGTTTTTGTTCGTAATCGTGGTAACCAAGATAGTCATACAAATCCATACGTGTTTGCATGTTGTCGATTTCTGCTTTTTGGTCGCCATCAGCAAGTAACGTTTTATAAACTGACTCTGCCGCCTTATTCATCGCTCTAAAGGCTGATAATGGATAAAGTACCATGGCACATCCCCATTCGCCCAACTGTGCTTTATTCCAAAGCTCCGTTTGGCCGAACTCGGTAATATTAGCCAATACCGGTACATCAAGAGCTTCAGTAAAAGCACGGTAATGTTCTTCAGTTTTAACTGCCTCAGCAAAAATACCGTCAGCGCCAGCTGCCGCATAAGCTTTTGCACGCTCTAATGCCGCTTCTAAGCCTTCTTGAGCAAATGCATCCGTACGCGCCATAATAAAAAAGTCTTTATCGGTCCGAGCATCAACCGCAGCTTTAATTCGATCAACCATCTCTTCGGTCGAAACAATTTCTTTATTTGGACGATGACCACAACGCTTTTGCGCCACTTGATCTTCTATATGTACAGCGGCTGCGCCGGCTTTTTCCATATCTCGAATAGTTTTTGCAATATTAAATGCCCCGCCCCAGCCGGTATCAATATCTACTAACAAAGGTAAAGAAGACGCGCTAGTAATGCGTTGAACATCAGCAATAACATCATTCAACGATGTCATGCCTAAATCGGGTAAACCATAAGAAGCATTAGCAACACCGCCACCAGACAAGTATATAGCTTGATGACCTAATTCTTCAGCCATCATTGCACAATAGGCATTGATAGTACCGACAACTTGCAGTGGTTTATTGTTCACTATAGCTTGGCGAAACTTAGCACCGGGAGTTAGTTTTATAGACATTGCTTTATCCTATGTAGTCAAGTGTATGTTGTATAAGGTAACTTAAAGTAAGCTTACCGTTATTGTTGTTGGGCAATTTTGTTTTCAATATTTTTACGCGAAGCAGCAATATGCCGCCTCATTAACATTTCGGCTAATTCGCCATCTCTATCGGCAATCGCTTCAATTATGTGGGAATGTTCATCAAAAGCTTTAGTTGCTCGGGGGCTGTTCATGCCAAATTGGCAACGATACATTCGAACAAGGTGATATAGCTGACCACACAATATGTTGATCAGTTGTTGATTATGGCTACCCAATATAACTTTATAGTGAAAGTCTAAGTCACCTTCTTCTTGATAATAAGCAATACCATCACGCAAGGCTTTTGCACTTGCATGTTGCTTAAGCATAGCTCTCATTTCGGTAATTTCGACTTCTGTCATATTTTGTGCTGCTTGTCGACATGCCATGCCTTCTAAAGCTTCACGTACAACATAAATTTCTAACAAACCAGAAATTGAACATTGCACCACGCGAGAACCTACATTGGCTTTACGCTCAATTAAGTGACATTTTTCTAAACGGTTTAGGGCCTCACGAAGAGTTGAGCGACTTATTTGAAATTTTTTGGCTAACTCTGGCTCACTAATTTTACTGCCCGCTTCAATGTTGCCCTCAACAATATCATGCAACATTTGTTCGAAAACTTTATCAGCAGTGGTAACAGCCGCTTGCATAGTAGGATTATCTAAAGCCATTATTGTCGACACATTGAAAAAACTTGAGGTAATAATAGCGATTTAAATGGATTAGTCAATACAAAAACATAATTATTGTCGACAATGCCGAGGTGAATTAATCGTACCAAGCTCATAACAATGATGAATATCATGTTTTTAACAAATAGGTGAAAAGTCATTTAGCCCCTGCTTAGCAAGGGCTGTAACAAAAAGGTTAGTAGCTTAAACTGAGGGATTTATTAAGGCAGGTGCAAAGTGAATAAAACAAGCTCACTGTCGACAATTGAATATATTAACCAAAAAACCAATAACAAACGCCTATGGCAGCGGATATGCCAGCAGCATCGGCAATTAAGCCACAAGCTAACGCATGACGACTATAGCGAATACCTACTGAGCCAAAATAGACAGCTAAAACATAAAATGTTGTTTCAGTTGAACCTTGAACAATTGAAGCTAAACGACCGGCAAAAGAATCAGCACCATGTGTATTCATGGTTTCTATCATCATCGCTCGTGCACCAGAGCCACTTAAAGGTTTCATAAAAGCGGTAGGTAAAGCATCAACAAAGCGGGTATCTCCATTAAAAAATAAAACAAACTGTCGAATACCGTCAACCAAAATATCTAACGCGCCACTCGCTCTAAATACGCCAATCGCACACAACATAGCTAACAGATACGGAATAAGCTTAATACTAGTTTCAAAGCCCTGTTTCGCACCTTCAATAAAGCTGTCATAGACATTTACCTGACGTTTTAAAGCAAAGAATATGAAACTGATCAATGTAGTAAATATTAACAAATTCCCCATTAATGATGACTGTTGCGCTAATAACTGGGCGCTTAAAGTACTAAAATAAACCGCAATACCTCCAATAAGAGCTATACCAGCGGCTAAATAAATAAAAATAACTTGCTGATAAATTTTTATTTTTTGCACAAACGCAACGACAAATAACCCGACTAAAGTTGAGGCAAATGTTGCTAATAAAATAGGGATAAATACATCGGTAGGGTTTATAGCCCCTTGTTGAGCACGATACACAAATACAGTTACTGGAAATAAAGTGACAGAAGAAGTATTTAAAACTAAAAAAAGGATTTGTGCGTTAGATGCGGTTTCTTTTTTTGGATTCAGTAATTGTAAATCTTGCATGGCTTTTAAGCCTAGCGGAGTAGCAGCGTTGTCTAAACCTAGAAAATTAGCCGACAAGTTCATCGTCATGGAACCAATTGCTGGGTGGCCTTTTGGTACCTCTGGCATAAGACGAGTAAAAAGCGGTGAAATAAACTGTGCAATTTTGTCAATAATACCGGCATGCTCGGCAATCTTCATCATACCTAACCAAAAGCTTAAAATCCCGATCAGGCCAATAGCAATTTCAACCGTTACTCTCGACATATCGAAAATAGCGTTTACAATTTCTTCAAAAATTAAAATTTGATCGAACACTAGCCATTGAACCATGGCAGAAATAAATGCGACGAAAAAGAATCCGCTCCAAATACGATTTAACAAATCTAGCTCTTTTTATTTTTGTTTTTAGAAGAAAATATCATGACACAAAAAACGACTATTACCTAGTGGTTCAACAAGTAACAAGCAGTGTACATGCGTTGTAAAAATAGGGGGTCGTTCACTTACCATAACGAAATAGATAAATTAAAACTTTAAAAATCAATATATTAATTGTTTTCAATATAACTTTGCATTTATAACATCTTACACTACACTTAACGTTATCAACCAGTTGTTCGCTACCTACTTAGATAGAATATTCATGTTTATAACTTGTGATTTTAATGTTTATTAATCGCTGAATTTGTAGATAAATTTAAAGGTGAAGCGGTAGATTAATTAGATAGTTTATTAGCGTAGGTTCAACGTAATTGAGCCACCCCTGAGCCCAAAACTAGCAGTAGTTTTGGGCATTTTTTTATCTACTATAGCGAAACTTATGCTGTTTGTGGGAACAAGCGGTGAAAGTTTTCACTCGATTGCTTGGCAATTTCAGCGACAGAAGTGCCACGAATACTCGCAAGGTGCTTTGCAACTTCAACTACATAAGCTGGCTGATTTTGTTTACCACGGTGCGGTACTGGTGCTAAATATGGTGCATCAGTTTCAATTAAAAATCGATCTGAAGGGACCTTTTTAGCTACTTCTCTAAGCGCTGCGGCATTTTTAAAAGTGACAATGCCGGAAAAGGAAATATAAAAACCCATGGCTATCGCTTGTTCAGCCATTTCCCAGCTTTCAGTAAAGCAATGTAATATTCCCCCAACATTTTCTGCCTGTTCAGCTCTTAAAATTGCTAAGGTGTCTTCTTGTGCATCACGCGTATGAATGATCAAAGGCTTATTCAACTGATTGGCAACTCGAACATGTTTACGAAAAGAGTCTAGCTGTACAGGCTTTGTTTCTGGCGCATAAAAATAATCAAGGCCGGTTTCACCAATAGCAATAACCCGTGAGTGTGTTGCTAAATTAATGAGTTGCTCAGGATCTATTTCATCATCTTGATTGAGCGGATGCGCACCACAGGTTAACCACACATTGTCATATTTAGCGGTTTGCTCTGCCATGGCTGGAAAGTCTTGTAAAGTAACGCTAACACACAATAAGGTATTCACTTTTTCAGCAAGTGCTGCATCAATTACGTTATCTAAATTATTGTCAAATTCTTCGAGTTTAAGTCGGTCTAAATGGCAATGTGAATCTATAAACACTGGGTTACTCCGTGCGAATGTGCTTTAAATTAATATGGGAAGGACGAATTAGGTGTCTACTTTACATCAGAAAAAATTAGCAGTTCACTAGCCAATTTACTACCACACTACATAGTGCTGGTTCAGTTTAGAGACACCGTTGTATTTACATTGATAAAGTGGGCTCAGAAGAGTTTAATAGCCGCCCTATTGATTTATCGATTTGATTACGAATATTATCAGGGTCTTCTACAAAGCTGACACCGATACCAGCTGGTGTGCCATTTTGTGCACCAATCGGTGTGATCCAAGAAACTTTGCCCTTGATTTTAGAAGGCTCTAATGAATCAGGCAAACTCACGTTTAATATCACGTCTGTGGCTAATTCAAAGTGCTCAGTGGTGCGAACAAATAAGCCCCCATTTTTCATAAATGGCATATATGACTGATATAAATCGCGATCAGAAATAAATTCAAGTGTTATGTGTTCCACAATTATCCCTCTACTGTTTGCACGTTGTTTAATAAAACAGCGCTAATATCTGCGAGTAGTTTTTCACTTAAAAACTGTCGATTAATTTGCACTAAGGTCTTTAACTGACCATTGGCAACTTGTACTAAATTATAAACATGCCATAACTGCTGTTTATTGATGACATTAACTTGCTCATCAACACTCCCAGCAGTAGGCCAGCCCCACTGTTGACGCATTAAGTTGACGAGAACCTTCTCTAGCCATCGAAAACCATCATGATGCTCAACCAATATTGCAAGTATATCTGCGCGATGTTGATGAGCAAATAAATAATCTTTGACCTTATCACGAAACGTCACAAATGCAATGGCGGTAGAATCATCTGATAATTCACTCAGGTGACTCAGATTTACAAAAGCATCATCACCTTGCTGACCATATTCAACCAAAAGTGCTTTACCAACGGGGGGACGTATTTCAAATTCATGGCAACGACTAATAATAGTGGGTAGTAATAAATCACTGCTATGCGTTGTTAGAATAATAAAACTATCCGCTGTTGGCTCTTCTAAGGTTTTTAATAAGGCGTTAGCCGCTGATATTGTCATGGTATCGGCATGATTAACCAATGCTGTTTTTACTAGCCCAATATGCGCCGTCTTCTCAAAAAAGTGACTTAGACTGCGAATCAACTCTACACCTATGGTCTTTTTATCCGAAACAACAGTGAGATGATCTGGGTAACTATCTTTCGCATACAACTTACAGGTTTTGCAAAAACCACAGGCCTGAAGAATCGACGGCGTTTCGGTGCTTTCATTTTTACTTAGCTGACTTAAATTATCATTTAAGTCTTGCTTTACAGAGTGACATAACAATACTTTAATGAGCCACTGTGCAATATCTTGCTGCCCTGCACCATCAACACCCGAAATAAGTAAGGCATGAGGGAGTTTTTTTTCGCGTATTTGCCGCGATAATTGTTGTTGAAGAGCAAGTAACCAAGTTTTCATCTAATAGCCTTTGTTGGCATAAATAACAGCTTCATGTGCTTTATTATTTTCATTCTATCGCACCGGTAATATTGAATAACATTTATTATATCGTGTCTTTCTGACGCTTTCACTAAACCAGTAAAATACCTATTTTTAACGGCGGAACTGCAATCAATATAAAAATAAATGTAAAGCCATCTACAAAAAATATATTGTTAGCGTAATCATTAAGATAAACGTTTAACAGAACGTAAGTATTCGACATTAAAGATAAGCTTAGTAACCAATTTAACCTTGCTTTAAAATTAAAGCATCAATAACCTTAATTACATCGCTCAAAACTGCCGTTTTAGATTGTGATGCATCAATAATTACAAAGCGCTCAGGCTGAGATTTTGCCTGTGTTAAATAGCCATTTCTAGCTTTAATAAGGAAATCTAATTTTTCATCTTCTAAGCGGTCTAGCCCTTCGCCACGGCTCTTTACTCTTTTTAAGCCTTCAACAGGATCTAAATCTAAAATAATATTCATATCGGGTTGAAAACCATCTAATGCTAAGTCATTTATTTTCATAATGCTAGCTAGGTCAATGCCTCTGGCGTAATGCTGAAAACTAAATGTTGCCGCGTCAAACCGATCTGAAATCACTATTTTACCCGCTTGTAATGCGGGCTTAATTTTTTCTTGAATATGTTGTGAACGTCCTGCGCCAAATAACATTAATTCTGTCATATCACACATTTCTGGTGTTGAGGGATCAAGAATAATATGCCTGATTTTTTCACCAATTTTTGTACCACCTGGCTCTCTTGTTAAAACAACGTCTAAACCTTTTGATGAGATATATTTTTCTACTTCATTAATAACCGTTGTTTTACCAGCACCATTACTGCCATCAAAAACAACCATAAAACCTTTGTTCATACAATTTCTCAATTTCTCAATTTCTCATGACTAAAGTAAAGCTTACAGTAGTTACAAATTTATTAGAATATATTGAAGACTTATCCGCAGATTACTCTAAAAATAAACATATTGTGTAATGTTTTCTTAAATCACTAATACATATAAGTAACAAACTATTATATTGGGATTATTAAATTTTATCAGATAATTTAGTTACTATAACTAAATGAATTCCCAAACTGATATCGATATCTCCCCAACAAAACTAGAAAATTCAGATCGATTAACTTGAATCAATAACTTTGATCGTACCATTTAATTTTTTCATACTTGGCAATATCGGAAAATTTGCCAAAAAATATGCGGACTTAGCTTTACATTATTCCTTTGAATCAAGCACTAACTTATAGCACTCCAATGACTTTCATTAACAAATTTGCTATTTTAAAATTATTAAAATGCTAACTTTAGCTGTTTACTAATCAACTGAAATCAATATAATAATATTATGGTTATTAAAAATAAGTAACTTTGAAATGTCGAAATTGAGTAGAGAAACAAGGAAGATTACCACTGCAGAAGCTGAAGCTTGCGCAGCGGAACCAATTCATTTAATTGGTAATATACAACCGCATGGATTCCAACTGGTACTCGATCCGAAAACCTTACATGTTGTCCAATACTCAGAAAACATTATTAATCTGCTCAATCAATACACGATTGATTCGCTGACCTTAAGTACTAAAATACTAGATACTCCTATCTCTGATTGGCTAACATTTTCTGAGCCCAATCTGCTAAATAAGCTCAAACATGACCGCACTATAAAGTTAGAATTAGACGCTCACGCTGTTATTGCCGGTGATATTTGGGAATGTGTTGCCTACATGGCTGGCGGTTGGATTTCTTTAGAGTTCATACCCTGCTCTCCTGATACTTACAGTTCTTCTATTCTTATTTCGCAAATGAATTATATGCTTGAGACATTGCGCAAGGCACAAAACACCAAAGAAATATTTGACACTATTACCAGCCAATTTCAAGAACATACTAATTTTGATCGCGTAATGCTTTATCGATTTTTACCTGATTGGTCAGGTGAAATAGTTTCCGAAGCTGTTTCAGCGCGAGAAAATCAAAAATATATACATATGCGCTTTCCAGCTGAAGACATTCCAAAACAAGCTAGAGCTCTATATACCCTGAACAAAGTTCGAGTGTTTGCTAATATCGATGCCGCCCCTTCACCGCTAATACCGGCCAAGTTGCCAAACGAACAATATTTAGATCAAAGTTACTCTTTACTGCGTAATATCTCTGATATGCATAGAATTTATCTAAAGAATATGGGCGTTAAAGCTACTATTTCACTATCTATTTTAGTGGATAATAAATTATGGGGCTTAGTTTCTTTTCATCATAATGAGCCTAAAACGCCTCCAAATCACATCGTTGCTCAGCTTAAAATTACCTGTGAATTGTTTAGCGAGATTATCTCTACGTATTTAATGCCCTCTATAAAAATGAATCAAATCACTCATTTAATGACGGTGAAGACTTCTATAGAAGACACTTTCCACAATGCTAAGATGGTCCCTGTCTCACAGAGTTTATTTGAAAATTCATTAAGAACCATTAATCAGCTCGCTGATTATGACTATCTCGGTATTATCTTTGGGGATAATTGCTACACCTTGCAACACGACGAGTTTACAGTTTTAAAACGCGAAAGCATCGATGCCATCGCCGCATTATTTGATGGACAAAGTGGTACTGAATATCAATCTTTTGAGCTTCACAGCGAGCATCAGCCAATACCTGGACTTGAAGATATGGTCGGTATTTATGTTATGCGTTCAAAAATTCCAGCTGATTTTTATGTGTTTTTTGGTCGTAAAGAAGTCGTCAAAACTATTATCTGGGGTGGCGCACCCAAAACGGTTGATATTGTAGTTAAAAACAACCAACGTCATCTAGAACCTCGTAGCTCGTTTGCATTTTGGCGAGAAAAAGTAAAAGGCCAATGTGATTATTGGACCGAAAAAGACACAAAGATATTAGAGTATTTTTTTACAAATTGTAAAGACTACACCAGTGTAAAAAGTAATGAATTACTGAAAAATAAATTAGAAAAAAACGCCCACTATGATTGCCTAACTGATCTGGCGAATCGCACTTACTTTAAATGTTTTATTGAAAACCTTAGCCCAATCAATTCATTCAAATTCATATCACTACTGTTTATTAATTTAGATAACTTTAAAGATGTGAACGATTTTATGGGTCATGAAACTGGCGATCGTATACTAATAAACGTGGCTAAACGTTTAAAAGGTTGCTCTCGACCTGATGATTTAGTGGTCAGACTCGGTGGCGATGAATTTGTTATCGTGTTCACACATGATAAAGAGCAAGAGTTGACGTATTTAGCAGAGAAAGTAGTTAAGCGCATTGGCGAACCAATCTTCGATCATGAACACACTTACGTTATCACCCCGAGTGTCGGAGTAATAACCAGCGATGTGCATGATATAGATTTTAATGAAATGCTCAAACGAGCTGATATTGCGATGTTTTCTGCGAAAAACAAAGGAAAAAATTGTTTCCATATTTTTGATAGTAGCGATCAAGATGCTTTTAATAAAAAGGCCATACTGACCATCGACTTGCGTAAACATATCGCAAATGGTGATATGGAAGTACATTTTCAAGCTCAATGTGATTACAATAAAAATATCACTGGAGCGGAAGTATTAGCACGGTGGAATCACCCAAAATTTGGTTATATCAGTCCCGAAGTATTTATTCAGATTGCGGAAGTTAATAATTTAATAAAACCGCTGAGTTTAAAAATCATTAAAAAAGCCTGCCAAGACTTTTCGAAATGGCAGCAGTTTGATTTAATGCCCTATTTTGAAACACTGTCGATTAATATCAGCCCAAGCCTATTATTAGACCCAGAGTTTCAAAAAGAATTGCTCTATGTCTTTGCCGCTTTTCCAAACATAAAGCCAAATAATATTAGACTAGAAATTACTGAGTCTATTTTTATGAAAAACCACGATTTAGCGATAGAGAACCTACAATTCCTTCGAGATAAAGGTTTTTCTATTTCGTTAGATGACTTTGGCACTGGCTACTCTTCACTTAATTATTTGTGGAAGCTGCCGATTGATGAAATAAAAATTGATAAATCTTTTATCTCTAATATGACCCAAGACAATAGCCTGTTTACTATGGTCGAAAGCATTATCGAATTGTGTAAAAAACTTGAGCTTGAAGTAGTCGCAGAGGGTGTAGAAACCAACATAGAATTCAATATATTAAAAGGGCTGGAATGTGATACTTGCCAAGGTTACTTTTTCTCTAGGCCTATGCCTAGTGAGCAATTTATAGAAAATTATATCAGCCATGCTTTTACCACTAAGTGAACAATTAAAACAAGCTACAAGCCCATATCATCGTGAGCTTGATAAACTGCCTGTACTAAAAAATATGATGTCTACTTCGCTCAGTGCTAGGCAATATGAAGCCGCTATGCTGTACTTCTACCAATGTTTTAATGCTTGGCAGCCCACTTTAGATGCTGCAGTACAGCTTTTAACCCCCCCAGCCTTTTCAATTATAGACAACCAAATATCCGCCTTAAGTACCGAAACGGCTAGTTTTAACTATCAATTTAAATCCACCATTTCAGTACCAAAACCGATCATTACTTCTGTTGATGAATATTTAGGTTATAGCTATGTATTAACCGGCGCCCAACTTGGCGCACGTTTTATTCTTAAAAAGTTACAAAAGTCAGCGTTGGCTGAACATTATGGTTTTAATTATTATGCTAATGTCAGTCAAAACACCATTGATATTAATCACTGGAAGATCAATCTAGACAAGCTGGTCAAGCAAGGTAACTGTGAACCTCAAGCTGTAATAGATGCAGCTATCACCTGTTTCACACAGCTCATAACATGGTTTGATCAAGAAGCAAAAATTAGCAGTAAGAAGCGTTTATCCTTGATACAGAGTTAACATTCTTGTGCTTGTGGTTCAAAGCTTTTGCCATATTTAAATTTGTTATGACGTTGCACAGTTATTGGTATAAAAATAATGGTGGAATAAATGGCTTTTCCATAGCAGATTAGTCTGTATATTCCCCTGTTCAAACCACACTACTTGCTTAAAGCGTTGAATTAACGACTTATAGATTAAGCATTAGTGCTACTTACGCTGATATTTTGTTACTGCACGGTTATGATCGGCTAAATTTGTAGAAAATATATGCTCCCCTCTGCCATTACTCACAAAATACAAGTAATTACTCGACTCTGGATGTAAGGCCGCTTGCAATGCTTGGGCACCTGGTAAAGCGATAGGCGTTGGCGGTAAGCCATTTATTTTATAGGTATTATAAGCAGTTTTTTCACGTAAATGTGCGTAGGTTATATCCCCTTTGTAACGTTCACCCAAGCCATAAATTACCGTAGGATCTGTTTGCAAACGCATGCTTTTATTTAACCGATTAACAAACACAGATGAGATGCGAGGATGTTCAGCGTGTCTGCCACTTTCTTTTTCAATAATTGACGCCATGATCAGTGCTTGATACGGCGATTTATAGGGTAAACCGGCTGCTCTATTATTCCACTGCACGTTTAGTGCACTTTGCATTTTTTCAAATGCACGCTTAATAATGCTGATATCGGCAGCACCTTGAGTGAATGCATATGTCTCTGGAAACAGCCAACCTTCGGGATTATCTTGCTCAATTGATAATAATTTTGCTATATCTGTGGGTGTTTGATTAGCAAGTTGATGCGTAATATGCTGGTGTGCGGCTAATTGAGCCAATACCTGTTTAAATGTACTACCTTCAATAAAAGTAATAGAAAATTGATGCTCTTTACCTGACACGACCAAATTAAGCAGTTCTAAAGTGGGCGTGTTTGCCTGTACTTGGTAGGTTCCTGACTTTATTTTACTCTGTTCAACATTAAATTTAGCATAACTACGTAACCAAAAACTGTTTTCCAACCAACCTTTATTCACCAACTGTTTTGTAAAGGCATTAAATGAAGTCCCTGGTTTAATGGTTATAAACTCGGCTTGCTTAATGACTAATGGCTGTTGCACTTTCATTGCAGACATTAACATCACAATAATAACGACCAACAAACTCAGTAGCACTGAAACCACTAAAGTAAATAATGTTCGTTTAACTAACAAGGGTAAGCTTTGCAATTTTTTTATCATCTTTTTATGTTAACTTTTAGTCTTTATAAGCTGGTTTTGCATGCTTTTAACCAGTGAAATATCCAATTTTTGATCATTAAAAATCTTAACTGGCACTATACCCAAAATGGCGTTACTTATAAACATGGCATCAATATTACCTAATTGAGAGAGTTGATAATTTGCCGGTTCAATACTGGGATTATTTAACAATATTTTATCACGCATTAAGCCCGCTACACCGGCAGTAGTCAACACAGGTGTATGCCATTGCCCTGCATTTAGCCAAAATACATTAGCGCTGCAACACTCAATCACATTGCCATTAACATCTGAAGCAAGTAAATCATCTTCAGGACGTTTATCTAGTTCAGCTCTTAACAAGACTTGCTCTAACCGGTTTAAATGCTTTAAGCCCGCAAGCATCGGATTAATACCTAGCTTTTGCTCACTAATACCAACAGATATACCGTGTTTTTGCCATTGAGGATAATGTGTTGGATAATCATGCACTGAGACAATAGCTTTTGCTTGTTCAGCACCAAGACGTGAATAGCCACGCCCACCACTGCCACAAGTAATAATAACTTTTACAATACCAATATTAATAGTGCCACTGATATTCTTTATGGTTGCTTCTAATGCCGGTAAATTAAAAGCAGGTAAGCCAAGCTGCTGACTTTGCTTTACCAATCGATTAAGGTGCTGTTCCAACATAGCCACTTCGCCATTAATAATTAACGCTGTGGTAAAACAACCGTCGCCATAGGCTAATCCACGATCATCAATTGAAATCGAATCAGCTACTTGTCCATCTACAAAACTTAGCGCCATACTTGTCATCATTGCCATAAAAAAAGCCTGAACACTAAGTATTCAGGCTTAAGCATTTGAATTCAAGCTGTATTAACATTTACAGAACATTAAATTCAAAAAAATTATATTACGTTCTAAAACCGATTAGATTTTTTTAAAGATTAGTGACCCGTTAGTACCACCAAAGCCAAATGAATTACACAGAACGTAATCTAAATTTGCATCTCGTGCGGTATGGGCAACATAATCAAGATCACAGCCTTCATCAGGGTTATCTAGATTAATTGTTGGCGGTACAGCACTATTAACTAGGGCTTGAATGCTAAAAATAGCTTCAATAGCACCTGCAGCACCCAACAAATGACCGGTCATTGATTTCGTTGACCCAACCATTACATCGTAGGCTAAGTTGCCAAATACCGACTTAACAGCATTTGTTTCAGCAATATCACCAGCAGGAGTCGACGTACCATGGGCATTAATATAACCAATGTTGCTAATATCCACTTTTGCATCGTTTATAGCATTTTGCATCGCTAACGCAGCACCTGCACCATCAGCTGGCGGTGAAGTCATATGATACGCGTCACCACTCATGCCAAATCCAGCGAGTTCAGCGTAAATTTTTGCGCCACGTGCTTTTGCATGCTCATATTCTTCAAGTACAAGTACACCTGCGCCGTCACCTAGCACAAAACCATCACGATCTTTATCCCACGGACGTGAGGCTTGTTGAGGTGCATCATTACGCGTTGACATAGCACGTGCAGCACCAAAGCCCCCCATGCCCATGGTAGTTGAAGCTTTCTCTGCTCCACCTGCAACCATAGCGTCAGCATCACCATAGGCGATCATACGCGCGGCATGACCGATATTGTGCACACCACTGGTACAAGCGGTAACTATCGAAATATTAGGCCCTTTCATGCCGAACATTATGGATAGATGACCAGAAATCATATTTATAATGGTTGAAGGAACAAAAAACGGTGACAACTTACGAGGACCATTTTTTAATAATTTAGTATGATTTTCTTCAATAAGCCCTAAACCACCAATACCAGAACCCACAGCAACACCGATTCGCTGAGCATTCTCTTCATTGATCTCTATGCCAGAGTCCTTGATAGCTTGCACACCTGCTGCAACGCCATATTGAATAAATAAATCCATTTTTTTGGCTTCTTTACGAGCCATATAGTCTTGTGCATCAAAATCTTTAACTAAGCCAGCAAACCGCGTCGGATACTCTGTAGTATCGAAATGCGTAATGTTAGAAATACCACTTTTACCAAGTAGTAAGTTTTGCCAAGTTGATTCAGGGCTGTTGCCTAATGGACTAAGCATGCCAAGACCGGTAACCACAACGCGTCTCATAAGATGTGCTGCCTCCGATAGAGTTGAATATTAGTAGGGTTTATATTTAACTGATTCAAAAACATTGTCTCTGATTTTGAAGTGGGTAGTCATATTTTTCAAACGATAAAAACAAATCAGGCGGTAATTAAACCGCCTGAAATTAATTGCATTCGTTTGTTATTACTGGTTAGCAGTAACGTAATCGATTGCTGCTTGAACT